>Ga0078972_1002787_pt1 | contig 55864 bp, 52 predicted proteins | sample YelNatPaOPGAMG01_FD_67568 | JGI IMG/M metagenome (GOLD analysis project Ga0078972, IMG submission 67568) | Hot spring thermophilic microbial communities from Obsidian Pool, Yellowstone National Park, USA - OP-RAMG-01 (SPADES assembly) (version 2) | ecosystem: Environmental > Aquatic > Thermal... | reverse complement strand
TATCGCCCTTTTTCTTTTAGCCGCGCGGAGCGCGGCTACTAGTTGAAAACAGCTCATCTTTGCGTCAGCAAGGAAGCAAAGCCCGCAAAAATTGATTCCTTAATTGAAAAAGATTTTTGCGCGCGCCTTCTAAAAGATTTGTCAATTTTTGCGGGCTTTGGCCGCCGTCAGGCGGCGAGCCGCTGGGTGGGGTGGCGCGCCGCAGGCGCGCCACTTCTCAAAGTCATGATTTTTCGCTAAAGTAAGTTCGAGCGGACTCAAAAAGATACATGAGTAAGGAATGATTTCGATGAGTCAGGATATTCTCTTTGACCATAGGCAGAGGCGATGGCAATTGATTTCCGTAGCCCCAATTTGATTCCTTTAATCTTGAGCATTGGTTAATTTTATGTTTCCAAGCTGAAATCGCTGTCAAGAGCGAGTTTGGGCTATTGGTAGACAAACTGGGCAGACCGTTTTAAAATCGGACGGTCTTTCGATTTTGGCTTTTGTGATTTTTCGTTTCTTTTAAGATTGATAAGCTCAGTTTTGCCAAGATTTCCTTCACCTCCTCATCCGTGACTTGTTCAAAGTGAGTATAGAAATCGCCGACCGCGAAGAAGGGTTCAGGAATGTCAAGAGCAATGATTTGGTCCGCTTCTTTTTGAAGTTCCTTGACTGCCAAGGAAGAGGCGACTGGGACAGCCACCACCACACGGCCGGGTTTTTCTTTCTTTACCTCACGGGCAGCCACCTTCATGGTTAATCCAGTAGCCAATCCATCATCAACCAAAACCACTGTTTTGCCCCAAAGACTGACTCTTTTTTGATTACCTCGGTATTGAGCCACTCTTCTTGAAATCTCCTCTTTTTCTTTTGGGATTGCTTCTTTAAGATAATCTTCCATTCCCGGATATCCTGTTTCCTCACTCAAAACGACGGTTCCTCCTTCCCCGAGCGCGCCAATGGCATATTCCGGATTGGTGGGATAGCCAATCTTTCGGACGACCCAAAAATCAAACGGTAAATTCAAAACCCGCGCCACCTCTGCCCCGACCACTATCCCGCCGCGTGGTAAAGCCAAAACCAGGGCATTTTCAAGGGCAATTTTCTCTTTTAAAGCAAGGGCTAATCTCTGACCCGCTTCTTTCCGGTCAAAAAAGAGACTCATCTTTCTCCTTTTTCGCGGAGCGGAAAACGAACCAGAAGATGATAGAGCGGTCCCGCTTTTTTCAACTCACTTTCCATCAGGTCTAAATGCGTGACAGAAAATCGAGCGAATCGTCGTTCTTTATTTCTTTCCATTAAAAAGGGCAAAATCTCTTTGTTTGTTTTTTCTTTGACGCGGCCCAAGGTGATGTGCGGGCTGAATTCGCGTAAATCAAGACGAAAACCTGCCTCAGTGAGGATGCGGAAAAGGGATTGGTTGAGTAACCTTAAATAGCGCTCCTCAACCAAACCCACCCAAATCACCCGCGGTCTTCTTATGGAAGGAAAGACGCCGAGGCCCTTTGGTTCAAGATGAAACGATTCTATCTCACCAAGGCTATTTTGAAGAACAGAGCAGAGGTTCGTTTTTTCTTCTGGGGCAAGATGACCAAAGAAAACAAGGGTGAGATGGAGATTTTCTTCAGGAACCCATTTTACTCCCGGAAGGTGACCGAGAAGTTCTTTCTGAAAAGCGGCAATGGTCTTTTTTTGTTCTTGGGGTAGGTTAATCGCCAAAAAGACATTTCTCATTTTCACTTTTTATTTCGCGAAAAAGTCATTTTTTCGGATTGTTCTGCTTGAATCAGGGGTGGATGGCCTTTGAGATATCCTTGATAAGGCATTGGTTTTTTACCGGCTGGTTGAACAATCTCCAAAACCAATTTCCCACTTTCTAAATGAGCCTGGTGGATGAGCACTCTTTCTCCTTTAACCTTGGTCCAAACCTTGGGCCAGGGACAAAAAGCGCGAATTTTCCTTTCAATTTGCCCGATTGTTTTGGAGTCTAGAGAGTTGAGTGTTTCTAGAGGAAGATAACCGTCTTCTTTTTGAATGAGTCGGGTGTAGGTGGCTTGACGATGATTTTGGGGTTTTGGTTTAAGCTCCCCTTGCAGCCAAAGCGGCAAGGTTTTGAGTAAAAGATTTCGGGAGAGTTTAGCCAGTTTTTGACTCAAACTTTGGCTTGTTTCCCTTTCATCGAGAGACAATTCTGCCTGAGCGAGAATCGGACCATGGTCTAACTTCTCATCTAAGAGAAAAATGGTTGTCCCGCTCTTTTTTTGACCATCAAGAATCGCGCTCTGAATGGGGGAGGGACCGCGGTAGCGGGGCAGCAGCGAGGGATGGACACAGATGGTCTGATGGGTGGGTAAAGTAAAGAGTCTTTTGGGAATAATTTGACCATAGGCTGCAACGATAAAAAGGTCTGGTTTGAGGTTGAGGAGGCTATTTTCGAGTTGGGTCACTTTTTCTGGTTGGTAGACCAGAAGTTGATTTTTTTGAGCAACTACCTCCACTGGTAATGGAAGAAGGAGATGTTTGCGACCAACTGGCTTTCTGGGTTCAGTGACCACCAAAGAGATGGACCAACCTGCTTGAATCAATCCTTCTAAGACAAAGGCGGCAAATTCTGGAGTGCCGAAAAAGACGATTTTGGGAGGAAGAGGTTTCCTTTTGAGGCTGGTGATTTCTTCGACACGGTCAGTAAAAAGAATACCATTAAGATGATCAATTTCGTGCTGAACAATGCGGGCCGGCAGCCCAGAGAAGATGAGGGTGGTTTTTGAGGGTCGGAAGTGGTTTTGAGGAGAGAGTCTCGTTGCCTTCACCTTGACTGATTTTGCCCGTCGGACCAAACCATAAAGTCCAGGCAGAGAAAGGCAACCTTCTTCTCGAACCTCTTCCTCTTTAGAAGAAGCGATGATTTCCGGATTAATCAGCACATCATCTTGAACCACGATGATTCTCTTGGAGTGATTGACCTGCGGACCAGCCAAACCAAGACCAAGATTCGCCTTGGTTGTCTCGCTCATATCCTGAGCGAGTTGCAGGATTTTTGGGTCAATTTTGGTGATTGGTTCCGCTTTTTGGCGGAGAGCCTTATCCTTTTTGGTGAGAATCTTTAAGAGCATCGTAGATTTGGATGAGTCTATCAGTGATTTTTCCAATTGCAAAGCGCCGGGCATCTTGTTGGGCATTTTCCTCGAATCGCCTTCTCATTTTCTCGTCCTTCAGCAAAAGGAGTGTTTTTTCAACAAAGATTTTCTGATTCAAAGGAACCAAAAAGCCGTCGCGATGGTCCAGAATAATATCCTTGGGTCCAAGGGCATCAACAGCAATGGCTGGCGTTCCTGAGGCAAGGCTTTCGACCAAGACAATACCCTGGGTTTCGGTGGTCGAGGGAAAAAGAAAGAGTGTGGCGGTCCCAAAAAACTTATTCGTTTCCGGCTTTGGAAGAAAGCCAGTCAGGGTCACCTTTTTTACCAGCCCTAAACGCTCGATCTCCTTTCTGATAATCGGTTCCAATGGTCCGCTCCCAACAAGAACAAGATGGGCGTCCTTGCTTTGCTTTGCGATCTTTTGGAAACATTCCAGGAGAAAGAGGAGATTTTTTTCTTCTGCTAATCGACCAACAAAAAGCAGGATTTTTTTCTCGGGTGGAAGATGATATTTCTTCAAAAAGAGATAGCGCGTCTGTTCGTCTAATTTGCGGAATTGTTTTAACTCAATCCCTGTGGGCAAAACCTCAATCGGCTTTTTCACCCCATAACCGCGAAGCACCTCCACAATAGGTGTTGAAGGCACGATGACCAAATCCGTGCGATTGCAAAACTGCCGTGACCGGAAAATAATCGCTTTTTTGGCTAAAAAACGAAAGATTTTGGGTAGATAATGGGTGTATTCCGTCATCATCGTGTGATAGGTGTGGAGGGTGGGAAGGTGGAGTCGGCGAGCCAGTTGTTGACCCAAACCGCCCATTAAAAAGATGTGTTGGGTATGAATAATTTCTAATTTTAGTTTTTGGGCCAGAGGGATAAGGTGGTCGAGGCGGGGCCAGGTGAGGGGATAGTCAGGATAAGAAGGCAAATAGGTGGCAGGAAGGCGAAAAACATCAGGTTGTTTCAGCGCTTTGGGATGTTGCGGGGCAAAGATAAAAACCTGATGCCCCTTCTTGGTCAGCTCTTTTTTGAAGGTTTCCATCGAAGTGACCACCCCATTGATGGTTGGTTGGTAACATTCAGTAAAAAATCCGATGCGCATCTTTACAATATTGTAACAGGATCAGCGTCTAAAATCCAATCGCGGGGTAACTTTTGAAGAAAATGACGTAGTAAAGCAGGCAGTGGTTGATGAATCGGGATTTTGAGAACAATCTGCCAACGGTAACGACCCTTAATTTTGGCATAAAAACAAGGCGAAGGACCCAAAACGATGAGCTTTCCTGAAAAATTTTCCAAGAGAGCTTTCAGTTTTAAGGCGACCAGATTGGTTTCTTTCTCGCACCTTGCTTCATTTTTGTGCTGATAGATGAGTCGGATGAGGCGGAAGAAAGGAGGAAGGGCTAATTTTTGGCGAAGGTTGATTTCTTGTTTCAGGAAGGCAGACCAGTCTCTTTTTAAGGCGAAGCGCAAAAGAGGATTGTTGGGATGGTAGGTTTGAAGGAGGAGGGTTTGTTTGGCTAATCCTGCAAGTCGATTGAGCTGAGCAAAGATTTTTTCAGAAGAAGAAAAATCGGCCAGATTTAAGAGATGATCAATCGAGACAATCCCGACCAAATCAACCGGTGGCAAATTCAAATAGAAGATTTTGGGCGTGGCGATAATAATTTCCGCGTTGTTAAAAGCTTCTGGCTGAAAAAATTTTTCCTGCTCCAGGCGTAAAATGTTTGGTTTGATGAGCCATTTTTTGATCTCTGCCTCTACCCTCTGACTGCCCGCCCCCCAATAACGGAACCAAGTGCCTTGGCAATTGGGACACAAAGAAGGGGGTGAGGTTTGATACAAGCAGTGGTGGCAGAGGAGTTGGTTTTGTGGATGGTGGAGGTGGTAGGTAAGCGGAAGCTCACAATGAGGACACCGGAGGAGATAGCCACACTCACGGCAGAAGATATAAGAAGCGGCCCCGCGGCGTGGGGCAAAGAGGATGATTTTGCCCTTTTTTTGGTATGTTCTCAAAATTTCGCTTTTGAGCAGGTCGCTGATAGGCGAATGATTGCCTTTTTTGATTTCATTTTTCAAGTCAACCAAATAAAGATGACGAGGGGAGCAAAGAGGTTTGGGTCGGAGCAGTTGGATGCGTCTTTTTTGAGCTTGAGCAAAAGCCCAAAGGCTGGGCGTGGCAGAGATGATGAAAAGCCGACTTTGGGTGAGTTGTGCCAGCTTGAGAGCGACTTCTTTTGTTTGATAGCGCGGACTGCGTTCGTTTTTGTAAGCCTCTGATTCCTCATCCAAAAGAATAATCAGGCCCAAGCGAGAGAAAGGTAAAAAGATAGCGGAGCGGGTGCCACAGACGATTTGAAAATGGTTATCCTTGATTTTCTGCCAGAGATCAAAGCGCTCTCCTTTGTTCAACCCCCCATGATAGAGGGCGATATTGGCAAATTGTTGTTTTAAAAAGAGAAAGAGAGAAGCAGCGCTGGCAAAATCGGGCGCCAAAACCAAAACCTGACGTTTTGCAGCACCGGTTTTTTGACAAAGCTGGCTTACCAGTTTGGGGTAAGGAGGGGCAGGCAGGTTTTTTTCAGGTATCATCGGCGTTTTTAGACGGGAAGGTCTTTTCGGGCGCAAAGGGACCATTTCAAAGAGGGTTTGGGCAAGAGGGGCAAAATATTCTTGGGTCATCCATTGGGCAAGGGTAAGTTGGGTTTGGTTTAAAAGAGGCCCTTTTTCGATAACGGCGCTAATCGGTTTGAGTTTTTCTTTGATTTCAGCGGTCGTCTTTTTGAGCATTTTGACGATGATACCTTCAATTTTTCTTTTGCCAAAAGGAATCAAAACCAAAGAACCCACCTGAAGATGGGGAAGTAGAGTAGGTGGGATGGCGTAGGTAAAGACCTGTTTGGTCAGTTCTGTTTTAGTGCGAGGGACGATTTCGGCGTATTGCATTTTCGGTTTCTTCGTGCCGTTCAACTTGAAAACGGAACAGTTGAACCGGCTCTCCTTCTGGAATAAAGGCTTTTTCTTTACAAATGCGAATTTGGTCTTCTTTTGTTTTGACGCCAGGAATGTCTGGCAAAAGAAGACCCGTTTGTCCTTTGTCGTTTTTAACGATGAGACCATATTTTTGCGGGTCAAGATCTTCTTCTCTGGTCGGTTCTGGTGAAGAGAGGATGTCTACTTTGACCAGGAGGTCATCTAATTCTTTTGCTTGAATAGGCAAAAAACGAGGGTCTTGGGTGCTGGTAGAGATAGTGTTTTGGATGATTTCTGCAGCGATATTTTTACAGGTAGGTAAAAAGGTGCCGATACAACCGCGCAATTCGCCGGTAGAACGCCGATGGAGACTAATAAAAACACCGGCTCTTTTTTGGAGCATTTCTGAAGGAAGGTCTGAAGGTACCGGTAAAACCCGCTTTTCCTTAATAAAAGCAGAGATGGCTTTTTTGGCTAAGGCGATGTAGGGGTCATTCATTTTTTTTGACAGGCTCGAATAAAGCCCAAAAATAACGGATGGGGATGGAGCGGTCGCGATTTAAATTCCGGATGGAACTGGGTGGCAAGGAAGAAAGGGTGGTTTTTGAGCTCAATAATTTCAACCAATTTTTGTTTGGGATTCAAACCAGCGACAATGAGTCCTGCTTTTTTGAGCCGGGGCAGGAATTGATTGTTGACCTCAAAACGGTGACGGTGTCTTTCAAAAACAAGCTCTTTTTGATAGAGGGAAGCGGCCAGTGTATCTTTTTGGATCTGACAAGGGAAAGCGCCCAAGCGCATCGTGCCACCGAATTTTCTTTTTTGAATCTTTCGTTTTTGACCAGGAAGAAGATCAATGACCGGATAAGGTGTTTTGGGATCGATTTCGGTGGACTGTGCTCCTTTTAGACCCGCCAGATGACGCGCAATTTCCACCACCGCCAATTGCAAACCATAGCAGAGTCCTAAAAGGGGAAGCTTCTTTTCCCGAGCGTATTGAATCGCCAAGATTTTTCCTTCAATTCCTCGGTGGCCAAAACCACCGGGGACGAGCAAGCCATCAAACTCGCCCAACTCATTTAACTTTTGGGGTTCTTTTTCGTATTTTTCCGCATTGAGCCAGCTGATTTCTGGTTTTAAGTTATAAAACCAAGCAGCGTGTTTGATTGCTTCGATGACCGAGATATAAGAGTCAGCCAGGGTGAAGTTACCGATTTGGAAATATTTGCCGACAATGGCAATGCGGACAGGCTTTTTGGCTTTTTTAATTTTTGAGACAAGACGAGACCAGTCTTTGAGATTGACTTTTCTGCTTTTCAGATGAAATTTAGAGAGGACTCTTTTGCTTAAACCTTCTTTTTCCAAAACTAAAGGAACCTCGTAGATTGAAGCAACATCCGGTGAGGAGATGACATCTTTTTCATCGATATTTCCAAAGATGGAGATTTTCTTTTTGCGAACCGAATCAAGGGGGACTTCAGCGCGGGCGATGACCAGGTCCGGTTGAATTCCGGCTTCGTTGAGGGTTCTGATAGCCATTTGGGTGGGTTTGGTTTTCATTTCGCCAATTGTGGAGGGAACAGGAAGATAGGAGACAAAAACAAAAAGGGTGTTTTCTGACTCGGCAAATTTCATCATCCTGGCTGCCTCTAAAAAGAGAAGGTTTTGATATTCGCCGACTGTTCCGCCAATTTCAATCAAGACGAAGTCAGCCCTTGCCTTTTGTCCGGCCAATTTAATCCGGTGAATCACTTCCAAAGGAATATGAGGGACCACCTCGACGCACTTACCGTCGTATTCTAAATTGCGTTCCCGCTCAATCACGGCTTGATAGACCCGCCCAGTGGTGAGGTAGTTACAGCGGGGGATGTTTTGGTTCAAAAATCGCTCGTAGTGACCAATGTCTTGGTCGGTTTCATCACCATCTTCGGTGACAAACACCTCGCCATGCTCAAAAGGATTCATCGTTCCGGCGTCGATGTTGATGTAGGGGTCGATTTTGAGTGTGGTCACGCGGAATCCTTGTGATTTCAGAATCACACCCATAGAGGCAGTGCTCACTCCTTTACCTACCCCAGAAATAACACCACCAGCGACAAATATATATCTTGTTTTCATCTTTTTGCTCCCAGGTGAAATTGCGCGACCAGATAGCCAACTCCAAACGGACACTCGTAGCTTAAAATTTCTGTTTCCCATTTTAATCCAGAAAGTATGCCCAGTAAAATCAAAATCGAACGGTAACCGCACTCACCCGCCTGTTCCAAGAACTCTTCATCGAAATCTAAGATGGCTTGAATATTTTGCTTTTTCAGATATTCTTGGATTTTTTGGTCGAACTCGAGTCCTGCCTGATATTGTTCTTGAGAAGGGCTGGCCGAAAGATAATGGGAAAGGTCGCCCGAAGCAACCACGGCCACCCGTTTGTTTGTTTTTTGGATGACTTTTTGGATGACCTGACCAAAACGAAAATGAGTCTGTTCGTCTTGAAAAGAATAGGCGATGGGGACCAGTTTCAGCTTGTATTTAAGGTGTTGGGTCAGGAAATAGAGAGGGACGAGGGTGCCGTGGTCAAGGGTGTAGAAAGGAGCACCGTTATCATAAAGCAGGGTGTTGATTCCGGCTTGGTTGGCTTCTTGGTCGATTTCAAAGGCGAGTTCTTGGTCGTTTTCAAAATGAAAAAGATAGCTATCAGTGCCAAAGGCGCTGAAGTCCCCTTGCAAACTTTTCATCCCGCAGACATTCATCCGGTCCGGATAGACAAGAGCGTGAGGAGAGATGATGAGTAGGGTGTTGGGCTGGCTCTGGTTAAAATTTTGTGCAAGTTTGTTTAAAGCGCGGACGGTCTTTTTGACCTGTTCGGTCTGAGGACCACCAATTTTCGGGAGCAGAACCGGAGGATGAGGCGAGAGGGCAGCGAAAACCAATGCCATTTTAGACGTTCCCCAAATAGAGGTATTTTAGTTGATATTTTTTGCCGATCGCCGCGGCATTTTGAAGGGTTTCTTTGGGAGTGATGGGCGTATCTTCCATCAGAAAGGCAGGAAAAAATCGGCTAATGTGCCAAGGTGTGTCTTGACCCAATTTTTGGGCAATAAACTGAGCAATTTGGGTTAACTCTTTTTCTGAATCATTCACTCCCGGAATCACCAAGGTAGTCACTTCTAAGTGGACGTTTGCCTTTTTGATTTGGATGAGATTTTCCAAAACCGGTTTTAGACGAGCCCCACAATATGTTTGATAGGTTTTTTCAGAAAAGCTTTTTAAGTCAATGTTGGCCGCGTCTAAATATGGCAGAATCAATTTGAGGGTTTCATTGCTCATATAGCCATTGGAGACCCAGATGTTTTTGAGCCCGTTTTGATGAGCCAATTTCATTGTTTCTAAGGCATATTCTAAGAAGATGGTTGGTTCGGTGTAGGTGTAGGAGATGCTGGGGCAGCGAGAGGCTTGGGCGCGCTCTACAATAGTGGCGGGAGGCAGTTTGTAGCCCAAGATTGGGTTTTTGGGTTTGGGTTGTTGGGAAATTGGCCAATTTTGACACCAACGACAGCGGAAATTGCAGCCAACCGTGGCAAAGGAGTAGGTGACGGTGCCGGGTAGAAAGTGGAAAAGGGGTTTTTTCTCGACCGGATCAATCGCTTCAGAGATGGCTTGACCATAGACCAGGGAATAGAGGGTGCCGTTTTGGTTTTCGCGGGTTCCGCAAATCCCGCGTTGATTTGGTTCAATCAAACAGTGATGGTTACAGACAAGACAGCGTACTCGGTCGTCCTTTAACCTTTGATAGAGAATCGCCTCTTTCATCAAAAATATTTTACTATTTTTTGGTCCCAAAAAACAAGCGGGGGTTGCAGAGAATTGGGGTCGAAATTTGATTCTTGAGATTCGTTTAAAAAAAGATAAAGATGAAAGAGGGCGGAAGGAGTAGGGAGGGGGTTGATTCTTAAAACATTCCTTAACCCGCAGTTTGGCGCCGCCCCAGGTATAGAAATCATCACCCAAAAATGTATCAGCCCTACCGGCTATTCAACAAGCTTCTTGCCTCGCCAGAGAGAGGATTGATGCAAGAGAGATAATCTTTATTGTCTTGACTATCACGGATGTACAACCAAACATAGCCATCAGGACCTCAGGTGAGCCGACGATCATAAGAGGCCATACCTGAAAAAGCCTGCCCGCCTAATTTTGACATAGTAGATTTCGCCGATTAGGTCTTCGTAGATTGCTCGGTAGTTTAGGGTTGCTAAATTGATTAGGACCCTCAAGTCTTCCTTTTGGTAAGAAGCAGGGTCAGCAAGTTTATAATGGGCGGTTTAGGGAGTGGCAGGGGCAGATGGCAGCGAAGGAGGCGGTGGATGGGTATCTGCCCAATCTTCTGGTGTGAAAGAATAAAAACCCGCTCTCAGAAGGATTAAGGCAAAGGCGATGGCAATTGATTTCCGTAGTCCCAATTTGACTCCTTTAATCTTGAGCATTGGTTAATTATCTTGTTTCAGAGAATGAAATTGCTATCAAGGTTTTCAAAATTTCGGGACAGTTGGCTCATTTTGAGGAAGATGGTTTTTGGGTCTTGATTCGCTTTAACTGAAAGATTTGGTCACGCAAAACCGCTGCTTCCTCAAACTCCAGATTCTGAGCAGCCAGATTCATCTGGTCCGTCAACTCCTTAATCAGGCGATTGATTTCAGTAGAAGGAACAAGACGGAGGTCAACTTCAGGGATTTTTGGTTTGGGTTTGGTGGGCGGAAGCATTTGGGTAATCGCTTTTTTAATCGATGAAGGGGTGATGTGGTATTTTCTGTTATAGGCCATTTGGATTTTGCGGCGGCGTTCGGTTTCGACAATTGCTTTTTGCATCGAACCAGAGATGGTGTCAGCATACATAATCACCTTTCCTTCCAAATGGCGAGCCGCCCGTCCCATCACCTGAATCAGCGAGCTTTCCGAGCGTAGAAAACTTTCTTTGTCCGCGTCTAAAATCGCCACCAATGAAACCTCTGGCAGGTCCAATCCTTCCCTTAAGAGATTAATCCCAACCACCACATCATAAACACCCCGGCGCAAATCTCGGAGAATCTCCGGCCTTTCTAAAGTATCAATTTGGTGATGGAGATAGGCGACCTTGACGCCCTGTTCAGCAAGATATTCTGTTAACTCCTCGGCCATCCTAATTGTTAAAGTAGTGACCAGCACCCGTTGTTTTTTGGCCACCCGTTTCTTAATTTCTGAGATTAAATCAGGCATTTGACCCTCTGTCTTTTTCACCTCAATTTCCGGATCCAAAAGACCAGTTGGTCGGATAATCTGTTCAACTACTTGGGCGCTTTTTTTCAATTCCTCTTCCGCCGGGGTGGCGGAGAGATAAATGGCTTGATTGACTTTTTCTTTAAATTCTCCATATTTCAGGGGGCGGTTGTCTAAACAAGAAGGGAGACGAAAACCAAATTCCACCAATGTTTCTTTTCTTCGTCGATCGCCATAATACATCCCACGGATTTGGGGAAGGCTGATGTGCGATTCGTCAATGACCAAAAGATAATCTTTGGGGAAATAGTCAATCAGGGTGTAAGGGGGTTGGCCTGGTTGGCGCCGGTCAAAATAGCGACTATAGTTTTCGATGCCATGACAGTAGCCTGTTTGAAGGAGCATTTCTAAGTCAAAATTTGTGCGATGTTTTAAGCGTTCTGCAAAGAGTTCTTTGCCTTCTTGTTTGAACTTTTGGACTGCTTTTTCCAGATCCTCCTTGATTTCCGCCACCGCCAATTCGAGCCGGTCCTTGGGGGTGACAAAATGTTTTGCCGGATAGATTGGGAGGGTTTCGTATTCTTCTTTGACCTGGCCAGTGATGGCATCTAAGCCTCGCATCCGTTCAATCTCATCTCCAAAGAATTCAATCCGCAAAACCAAGTTGCCGTAAGGAGGGAAAATTTCCAAGGTGTCGCCTTTTAATCGGAGTCGTCCCCGAGCAAAATCAAAATCATTTCTTTCATATTGAAGAGCAGTGAGTTGGCGGAGGAGGTGGGGGAGAAGACGTTTTTCGCCTCTTTTCAGCCAAAGGCAAAGATTTTGATAGTCTTCGGGTGAGCCGATATTGTAAATACAAGAGACTGAGGCAACGATGATGACATCAGGGCGAGTGAGGAGAGAATGGGTTGCTTCGTGGCGGAGACGTTCGATCTCTTTGTTAATCAGGGTATCCTTTTCAATGTAGGTGTCGGCTTGTGGAATGTAGGCTTCGGGTTGGTAGTAATCATAATAAGAGACGAAATAATGCACCGCATTCTCTGGAAAAAACTCTTTAAACTCAGAAGCCAGTTGGGCAGCCAAGACCTTGTTGTGAGAGATGACCAAGGTGGGTTTTTGAATTTTTGCAATGACCGAGGCAATAGTAAAGGTTTTACCACTGCCAGTCACACCCAAGAGGGTTTGGTGGCGGAAGCCTTTTTTTAGTCCTTGGCTAAGTTGTCTGATTGCTTTGGGTTGATCGCCCTTTGGTTGATAGGGGGCATGCAGTTTGAATTTCATTGTCTTTTGATTATACTAAATAGAGTCGCTCCTTAAAAATCGGCACAAACCGGAGGTGAGGAAGATGAAAGTCGGGCTTTTTGTCGAACTTTACCGACCCTATCTTTCAGGAGTAACTGTTTCGGTTGATTCTTTGGCTGCCTACCTACAGAAAAAAGGCGAGGTTTTTCTCTTTGCTCCTTTTGTGCCTGGTTACCAGGATGAGACGGATTGGCCAGTTTTTCGGCTACCTTCCTTCCCACTCGCAGGTTATCATTTTGCCTTACCTTGGGTTTCTTCTGCTTTGGTGAAGGAGGTGGAAAAGCTCCACCTTGATTTAATCCATCTTCAAGGACCCTATCCCACTGGTTTGGTGGGTGCCAAACTGGCCCAGAAATTACGCCTTCCGCTGGTAATGACCTTCCACACAGAGATTTTCTTGTATCTGAAAGCCTGGACCAACCTTTATAACTGGCCGCTCTTTTTGCCGAGTTATTTGCTGGCCCGTTGGGCGATTCGATATCTTGGTCGGCGCTGCCAGTTGATTTTGGCACCCAGTGAATTTACCAAGAAGAATTTAGAAAGACTTAAGTTAAGAAAGATTGAGGTTTTGCCGACGCCGATTAAACCGCCGCTTTGTTTAGCCGATCAGTGGGAAGCGCGTCGCAAGCTCAATTTGCCTTTTGCCCCTCTTATTCTTTACACTGGTCGGTTGGCCAAAGAGAAGAATCTTTTTCTTTTGGTTTCCGCTTTCCAGGAGGTTTTAAAGAAACACCCTTGCGCGACCTTGGTTTTGGTGGGTGATGGACCGTTGCGTTTAAAATTAGAAAAAGAGTGCGCTTTCAGGGGTTTGTCTCAGAGAGTGATTTTCGCCGGACAAAAAGAGCCGGCTTTGGTCTGGGAATATCTTAGGGCAGCTGATCTCTTTGCTTTTCCCTCGACCACAGAAACCCAGGGCTTGAGTGTTTCTGAGGCGATGGCGGCAGGTTTGCCGACAGTGGTAACAGACCAAGGTGGCGCCAAAGAACGAATTTGTCATCTCAAAGACGGCTTGGTGGCTCGAGCTGACAAGGAAGCCTTTGCTTCTGCGCTCAATATTTTGATTGAAAATCCGCACTGGCGCAGCCGGCTGGGCTCAGAAGCGCAAAAAAAGAGTGACCAGTTAGAGCCAGACAGGCTCTATCAGAGATTGATTGATTTTTATCGACAAGTTATTCGCCCTGCTTAGAAGCTGGGGCGTTTTTGTTTTTGATGAGTTCGGGTCGGAATTTGGCCGTTCTTTTGAGTGCTTGCTCCATCCGCCACTGGGCAATTTTGCGGTGGTCGCCGGAAAGCAAGATTTTGGGAACAGGCATCCCTTTGTAGGTTTTGGGTCGGGTGTATTGAGGATATTCTAAGAGGCTTCGGCAAGATTGGGGCAAGGAGCTCGTTAAAAAGGAAAAAGATTCTTCTTTGAGAGACTCTTCATCATGGAGAACACCGGGTAAAAGACGGACCACCGCGTCGGTGAGAACCATCGCTGGCAGTTCGCCACCGGTTAAAACATAATTGCCAATCGAGATTTCCTCATCCACCAGCCTGCTCACCCGGGCGTCTACCCCTTCATAATGACCACAAATCAAAATTAAATGAGAATATCGGCTGAATTGATGGGCTAAATTTTGGTCGAACAAACGACCGCTGGCAGAAAGAAGAATTGTTTTGGTGGGACCGTTTGTCTGGGCTTTGATGGTTGAAAGGGCGCGGTCAATCACATCCACCCGCATCACCATCCCTGCGCCGCCGCCGTAAGATCGGTCATCAACTGTTTTGTGTTTATCAACCGCCCAGTCTCGCAAATTATAAAGATGAATCACAACCTCTTGTTTTTGCTGCGCTCTTTTGATGATGCTTTCAGCAAAAGGTCCCTCAAACATTTTGGGAAAGAGGGTTACAATGTGGATTTCCATATCTTTATCATAACACAAAAGGCCCCTTTGGGGCCTTTTGTGGAACTATTGGAATGTATTTTTAGACCTCAAGTTTGGGTAAATCGGTCGTGTCTTTTTCTTCTGTTGCGGTGGCTTTGGCGGTCGGCTCTTTGATTTTGAGGTTGAGTCGAGAATTCTGTTTAGCGCCCAACACGCGAAGTAGGGTACGCAGGGCTTTGGCCGTTTTTCCTTCCCGACCGATAATCTGACCCATATCCTTAGGGTTAACCGTCAGTTCCAACAAGACTCCCATTTCATCAATTTGTCTTTCTGTCTTGACATCTTCCGGATGGTCCACGAAGGCCTTGACGATATACTCAACAAATTCTTGATCTTTGGTTGCCATCGTCTCCTCCTTATCTCATTTGCCTACTAGCAGTTCGACCTACTCTGCTAGATTCCCGTTCTGGTTTGGGGCACTGTTTGCGGTGACTGTTTCCGAAGAAGGCGCTTCAGCGGAAGCGGATGTGTCGGGTTTAGGAGTAGAAGGGGTTTGTGTTTTCTGCTTTTTGGGTTTTTGCGAATTAGTGATAATTTTTTCTTTTAAAACCTTAGCCTGAACAAGGAGATTCCAAACGGTTTGGGACGGTTGAACTCCTTGTTTAAGCCACTCTTTCGCCTTTTTTGAGTCAACAAAAAGATCGGGTGGATTTAAACCAGGATGATAACGCCCGATCTGATCAATAAACCGACCCTTTGCGGACTTGCGGCGATCAGCGACAACAATCCGGTAGAAAGGCACCTTTTTCCGACCAAATCTGCTTAATCTCATTACCAACATTTTGGCTCTTTTGATTCCATCAGTTGCGTTGTTTCCTTCAGGTTTGCTTTTTCTGAGTCAATTGTAAAATAAGGATTTGAGGATGTCAAGAGGGGTTTCTCTTTAGCATTTCCCCTTCTGTTATGACCAAGCCAAGGCATAAGGGGTCAGAGGCAAAAAATGAATCCAAGGTTGATTCAAGCTGGGGGTAAGAAACTGTGTGAATGAAGCCGAAATTAGAGAAAGGCAAAAAAACAAAAAAGGCGCGGCCACTGATATTTTTTCTCGGCACGACTCCAAACTCCCGCGAATCAACGGAATGATCGCGGTTGTCGCCAAGGACAAAATATTCGTCTTCGTGGAGAGTTTGGACAATTTCTCCGGCAGTTTCAGTGGTAGGAGGAAGATAAGGTTCTGAAAGTGGTAAGCCGGTGGGAACACCCTTGTTGGAGATATAAATCCGTCCTTCTTTAATGACCACCTTTTCACCAGGCAGAGCGATAATTCTTTTGATGTAGTAGTCTGATTTGTGGGGTGGATGGAAGACAATCACTTCGCCACGGCGAGGTTCCCGGAATTTGTAGCTGATTGTGTCGACCAGAAGATATTCGTTATTGTGAAAGTTTGGCTCCATACTGTTGCCGTCAATCAGAAACGGGTGAAGAACAAAGATGCGGAGGAGAACAAAAAAAATGAAAAGCAGGCCCACTGCTTGGAATAACCATCTCAATAAACCAAAGACAAGTTTTAGTTGCTTTTTTAAAAACATAAAAAACCCGCTTTATAGCATCCTGATAGGAAACTGGACGCGAGAGGACTCGAACCTCTGACCTTTTGGATGTGGACCAAACGCTCTACCGCTGAGCTACGCGTCCTTTTATTTTATCTTAACAGGATTTGCCAAAATGGACAAGAGGGGGCAAAACGTTGTAAAATATTCTCAAAATGGGCATGAAAGAATTCTTTACCAATACATTTTTTACAGTGGTAATTGCCCTTTCGGCAACCATCATGGTCGCCTTCTATTTTTCCAGATGGCATCGTCGCCTTTGGGCAGAAATAAAAAGGAGGTATATGGAAAAGAAGATTCAAAGCCTTACAAACCATTTTATTGTTTGTGGGTTTGGTCGGGTCGGAAGTCAGGTGGCAGAAGAGCTTTATCATGAAGGGGTTCCTTTTGTGGTTACTGAAAAAGAGCCCAGCCGGGTAAAGCAGTGTTTAAAAAAGGGTTGGTTCTGTCTTTTGGGGGATGCGGCGAAGGAAGAAAAGGTTCTCCAAAAAGCAGGGATTGAGCGAGCGAAAGGGTTGATTATTGCCTTTGGCGAGGATGCCGAGGTGCTTTTTGTGGCGGTGACAGCAAAAGCAATTAATCCCAAACTCTTTATTGTTGCCCGCGCTTCTTCAGTCGAAGGAGCCTCTAAATTAGAACAGGTTGGTGTCGATCGCATCGCTCTGCCTTACAAAATCGGTGGTTATCATATGGCTAATATGGCTTTAAGACCGGGTGTGGTTGATTTTTTGGATGTCATTGTTGATACCCGGCGCAAAGAGATGGTCGTTGAGGAATTGGAGATTAATCAAAAAAGCTCGCTCGTTGGTCAGACCCTTACCCATTTTGGGCAAACAAGTGGCAACGTGGTGGTGTTGGCGGTTAAACGAGAGGATGGTAGTTGCCTGATTAACCCGACTTCTGATATTATTTTAAAAGAAGGCGATAGGTTAATTTTATTAGGAACCGAACAAGATCTGAACAAGATAAGGAGAGGGTATGGAGCCTAAGTTTCTTCAAAAACAAACAAGGGTGTTAAAGAAGCAAAAGGAGGATTTGGAAAGAGAACTTCTCCAGGTGGCGGAAAAGAAAAAGAGTGGTGAGAAATATGAGCCCAAGTTCATTGATTTTGGGGAAAAGGAGGATGAGGGGGCGCAGGAGGTAGCCACTTATGAAGAGTATCTCGTCCTGGAGAAGAATCTTTCGGAAATGTTGAAGGAGACAGAAAGAGCGTTGAAAAAGATTGAAAAGGGTCGTTATGGTCTTTGCGAAAGCTGTAAGAAACCTATTGAAAAGGAGCGGCTGGAGGTTTTCCCCACAGCAACGCTTTGCCTCGCATGCGCTAACAAACCAAAGAGGCGGTTTACTTGGGCGTTTTGGCGGCGGGGGAGATAGCCCCTTTGACCTTTTCAACAATTGCCGCGAATTCGGTGGGGTGATTTTGGGCCAAATCAGCGAGGATTTTTCGGTCGAGTCCAATTTGGGCCTTTTGGAGACCAGTAATAAACTGAGAATAGCGCAGGCCATATTCTTTTAAGGCAGCATTGATTTTGACAATCCAAAGTCTGCGGAACTCTCTCTTTTTGGTTCGGCGGTCACGATAGGCATAGGTGCCTGCCTTTAAAATCGCTTCTTTTGCCAACTTGATGCGATGTTTCCTTTGTCCGCGATAACCCTTGACCGCTTGTAAAATCTTTTTGTGTCTCTTTTTAACCATCAGACCACGTTTCACCCGTGTCATTTTGACTCCTTCTTATTGACCGATTAACTTCCGAATCGGGCCCGCTGTCTTGGTTAATTCTTGCAAGACCTTACTGCGTTTTCTTTTATTTCTTTTAAGATGACTGCGGGCTGCTTGTAGTTTTTTGACCTTGCCTTTTTTGGTTAGGCGCAAGCGTTTTTTGAAACCACTTTTGACTTTTAGTTTCATTTTTTTGCTCATTTGCTCTGTAAGATGAGATAAAGCCGGTTGCCCATTCGCTCAATTGATTTTTCAACTCTGGCTTCTTGACTGAATTTTGCGGCCTCATCTTCTAAAAATTGATAAGCCTTGGTTAGAAAATTCCTTTCTCGACCGTGTAAAAGAAGGGTGAGTTTGACCTTGTATCCTTCTTTTAAAAATTCCCTGATTTTGTTTTCCTTGACCATAAGATCATGCGGCTCAATGGAGAGGCTGAGACGAATCTCCTTTAAATCCAAACGCTTTTGTCGTGTCTTGCGTTGTTTTTTCTCCTGCTCATAGAGATATTTGCCAAAATCAAGCAATCGGCAGACAGGCGGGTCAGTGTAGCTGACCTGAACCAGATCATAGCCACGGCTATGAGCAATAAGGAGAGCCTGATCAATGGAGACGAGTCCCAGTGAGCGACCTGATTCATCAATGAAATGAACCTTTTCTGCTCTAATTTCTTCGTTGACTTTGTAACTGGTAGGGATGGCTGGCTCCTTTCTTTTAGAATAGCAAAGAAGGTTGGAGAAATCAAGACGAATGGAGGCGTGAAACCACCAACTGCAGGGCCAAAGGAATGATTTTAATCTGACAGGGTGTTTTGGCGACCACTTCCCGGTCCACGTAAAGCGGCGCCTCTTTCTCTGTTTCGATGGTGACTTTTTTTTGGAAGAGGAGGGAGGAGGGGAGGGGTTTTTGGAAAAACCGCCCCAAAAATCCTCTTGTTTCTGGCTGGTCAATTTTGATGGTCAAGAGTCCGTCTAAAAAACTTTGTTTGGTTTCGTTCCCGTTGGAGATGACCACCTTTTGAAACTCTCCGCCCAAGCGGAACTGACCAAAATCTAAAACAACAGGCAGGGGTTGCGGAAAGGAGAGAAAGGTCTCGGTTAAAAAGTAATTTTCGCCCACCCTGCCGACATCAATTGTTTGTATCTTGCGCATTCGAAGAATACCCAAGGCTTCCCGATAATTATCACTGCCGATGAGGGCACAGATTGACTGATCTGCTTCAATGGGGACAATTCCCATCACTGACTTGGTATTGATTAAAGCCGCGGCGGTTTGGTTGATGATTTCGGTATTCCCAACAGCGACAACAGTGGAATAACCTTCCTCGACCGCCTTTTTGGCCAGTTGATAGGCAGAAGCCAAAGGCGAGACCTTGCCGAAATCACCAGAGATGCCATAGGAAGCCATAATCACTTCCATTTTTTCCTTGATTTTGGTCACATTTTTATTACCAAGGTCGAGTATGTAGTAATACATTTTATTCTACTTCAAGTTCGGGTTCAGCCTTCTTTTCTTTCTTGCCTTCCTCTTTGCCCATCGTGCTTTTACCGACAAAAACCGCTCCTGGTTGAATCGCCAGGGTTTTCGTTTCGATGTCTCCAAAGACCTGAGCCGTCGATTCTAACTCCAACAGTTCTTCAGTGGTAATGCTGCCGCGAACCGTCCCTTCCACCTTGATTTGGGCAGCACTCATCGGTCCTTCCACCACCGCGGTTTTGCCGATGACAATCGTCCCCTTGGAATGGACTTCGCCCTTGATTTTCCCATTAATCTGAATGTCGGAAGAGGTCTGGAGGTTTCCGCTGACCTGAACATTCTCGCCGATAATCGTTTCCTCTTGGTTTGTGGATAAATCTTTAATCATAAATGCTCCTGTCAAGTTTAATCTAACAGGGTTTTGTTTTTTTGTAAAGATTTTGTTAAAATAAGTGGGTCAAAATCTGCGAAAATGAGCGATAAAATCATTATTCAAGGTGCCCGCGAGCACAATCTCAAAAACATCAACCTCTCCCTGCCGCGAGATCAACTGATTGTTATTACGGGTGTTTCTGGTTCGGGAAAGTCTTCTTTGGCTTTTGACACCCTCTATGCCGAGGGGCAACGGCGCTATGTTGAGAGCCTCTCCTCTTATGCGCGCCAGTTTTTGGGACTTATGGAAAAGCCCGATGTTGATGTCATCGAAGGACTTTCACCAGCCATCGCGATTGACCAGAAATCTGCCAGTGGAGGACCGCGTTCCACTGTCGGTACCATTACTGAAATCTACGATTATATGCGTTTGCTCTGGGCTCGCATCGGTCAACCCCATTGTCCGCGCTGTAAAATTCCGGTCAGCCGGCAAACCATTTCTTCGATTGTCGATCAGATTATTTCAGAAGCAAAAAGTAAAAAGACAGAACGGTTTCTGGTTTTGGCGCCGCTGGTGGCGGGGCAAAAAGGAGAGCATCCCCATCTTTTTGCTCGACTGAAAAAAGAGGGATTTGCTCGGGTGAGGGTCGATGGGGTGATTTCTGATTTGGAGGAGGTGCCTCCGTTAAACAAGAACAAAAAGCATGATATCGAGGCAGTGGTTGACCGATTGATTTTGGATGCCTCAGAAGAGTTCCGTCATCGGTTCAGTCAATCTATCGAGACAGCAATGAAATTAGGTGAAGGCAGGGTTTTGTTGGTTTACCCTGATTCTAAAAGAGAGGTGGTTTATTCTGAGTTATTTGCTTGTCCGCAGTGTGGTTTTTCCTTGCCTGAAATCGCTCCCCGCTCTTTTTCTTTTAACAGTCCTTATGGCGCCTGCCCGGTTTGTACTGGTTTGGGAGTGAGATTGATTATCGACCCCCAATTGGTTTTGCCTAACCCGCGTCTGACCATTGAAGAAGGTGCGATTCGGCCCTGGTCCAAGGGTTTTGGGGCAACCGCTTTTTATATGGACATTCTCCGGGCAGTTTCTCGCAAGCATCGCATTCCCCTTGACCGACCAGTAGGCGAATTGGCCAAAGAGCAAATCCAAAAAATTTTGTACGGTACAGGTGATGAGGTTTATTGGGTGCGGGGTTATCCTACCACTTATGAAGGAGTGATTCCCAATTTAGAACGGCGCTACAAAGAGACCGAAAGCGATTACATCAAGGCGGAAATTGAACGTTGTATGACCACCCAGAAGTGCCCTGCTTGCCAAGGTCAGCGTCTCAAGCCGGAGTTTTTGGCGGTTTTGGTTGGTGGTTGTTCTATTTCTGAGGTTGCCAGTCTTTCTATTGTTCAAGCAAAAGAGTTTTTTGAAGAATTGGAAAAAGAATTAAACCCCACCCAAAAGTTAATCGCCCAGCAGGTTTTAAAGGAAATTAAGGAGCGGTTGAATTTTTTGCTCAATGTTGGTTTGGACTATTTGACCCTTGACCGAGTGGGCAATACCCTGGCGGGTGGCGAGGCCCAGCGGATTCGTTTGGCCACCCAAATTGGTTCTGGCTTGCAAGGGGTTTTGTATATTCTTGATGAGCCGACCATTGGACTGCACCCGCGAGACAACCATCGTTTATTGAATATGTTAAAGCGGTTACGGGACTTGGGAAACACGATTATTGTCGTTGAGCACGACGAAGACACCATTTTGGCTGCTGATTACATCATTGATATGGGACCAGGGGCGGGTGAGCACGGAGGAGAGGTGGTGGCGGCTGGTTCTTTGGAGAAGATTCTTCACCACCCTCATTCCAAAACCGCTGCCTATCTCTCTGGTCGTATGGCAATTCCTATTCCAGCCAAACGACGCAAACCAAGGGGTCAGTATCTTGAGATTGTCGGTGCCTCTGAATTTAATCTTAAAGGGATTCATGTCCGGTTTCCGCTGGGGCTTTTTATCTGTGTTACTGGCGTTTCTGGCTCAGGGAAGTCAACCCTGGTGAATGAAATTTTAGCCAAGGCATTGGCCGCGGAACTCTACCGGGCCAAAGAAAGACCAGGACGCTACAAAGAGATTCGGGGGTTAAAACAGATTGATAAGGCCGTGGTGATTGACCAATCACCGATCGGCCGCACTCCCCGCTCTAATCCAGCCACCTACACAGGTGTCTTTACGCCGATCCGTGAACTTTTTGCCCAACTGCCGGAGTCGCGGGCGCGTGGTTATCGACCGGGTCGTTTTTCTTTTAATGTTTTTGGTGGACGGTGCGAGTTTTGTCGGGGGGAGGGGGTTTTGAAGATTGAGATGCAGTTTTTGCCTGATGTCTATGTCACTTGCCAAGAATGTAAAGGGAAGCGTTACAATCAAGAGGTTTTGGAGATTACTTACAAAGGAAAGAATATCGCTGATATCTTAGAGATGTCTGTTGAAGAAGCCTTGGTCTTTTTTGAAAAGATCCCACTGATTAAGGATAAATTGACGATTCTCAATCGGGTAGGACTTTCCTACATCAAACTGGGTCAGCCCGCGACCACTCTTTCTGGCGGAGAGGCGCAAAGGATTAAATTAGCCACCGAGCTTTCCCGCCGGGCGACTGGTCGCACTGTTTATATTCTCGATGAGCCCACGACCGGTCTTCATTTTGACGATGTGAAAAAGCTGCTTGATGTTCTTTCTGAGTTGGTTGAGCGTGGGAACACAGTGATTGTGATTGAGCATAATCTTCATGTGATTAAAACCGCTGATTATATTATTGATTTGGGACCAGAGGGAGGAGAAAAAGGAGGTGAAATCGTCGCCCAAGGAACGCCAGAGGAAGTCGCTCAGGTTAAGGAATCTTATACCGGACAATTTTTAAAAAGAGTGTTAAAATAAAGAAAATGCATCAACAGGCGTCCAAAGCCTATATCGGCACGAGCGGTTATCTTTATGACCACTGGTATGGAGTATTTTATCCTGATGATCTGCCCGGCAATCAAAGATTAAAATACTACAGCCGTTTTTTTGATACGGTCGAGCTGAATGTCACCTTTTACCGCCTGCCTTTGGAGGCGGTTTTTCGGGGTTGGTATCAGCGGACGCCGGCTGAATTTTGGTTTGTTCTTAAGGGGTCTCGGCTCATCACTCATCTGAAACGATTTAAAGAGAGTCAAAAGCCGCTTGCTCTCTTTTTCCAACGCGCTTTTGGCTTGAAGGAAAAGTTAAAATTGGTTCTTTGGCAACTGCCGTCCCAGTTTGAGTTTTCGGAAGAGCTGGCTTCTTTCTGCCAACTCCTTGCTACAATCAGTCCCAAAACAGTCGGTCATGCCTTTGAGTTTCGTCATTCTTCCTGGTTTTGTCCCGCCACTTACGAAACCTTAACACGCTACCAATACGCAATTGTCTTGGCGGATTATCCATTTAAAATAAAACTGCCAGGGGAAAAGGATAAGGATGAGGAGACGATTGAAGTACCCCAGACCGCTCCTTTCATCTATCTCAGACGTCATGGTGCCACTGCTCTTTATAGTTCCAACTATTCTGAAGAGGAGTTGAAAGAAGAAGCCGCAAAGATCCAAGAATGGCTAAAGGGGGGTAATGATGTTTTTCTTTATTTTAATAACGATGCCAAGGGCTATGCTGTTTTAAACGCTTTAAAGGTGAAGGAATTACTGGGCGAAAGGAGGCAAGGTGCCAGAATTGCCTGAAGTTCAAACCATTGTTAATGAATTAAAACCGTTGGTAAGAGGTCGAGTGCTCCAAGAAATTAAGGTGCTCACACCAAAAATGGTTGTTGGTGAGCCCAAAAAAGTTTATGGTCAGAAGGTTTTGGGATTACGCCGCCGGGCAAAATTGATTATCTTTGACCTGAGCAATGGTTGGCACTTGCTGATTCATTTGAAATTAACGGGCCAGCTTTTCTTTTTACCTCCAAAGGCAGAACGAACAAAAACAGGGGAAGGACAAAACCGTTTTACCGCAATGATTTTTTACTTTGACGATGGTTCTCGTTTGCTCTTTAATGACTTAAGAAAATTTGGCTATTTGAAAATTTTGGATGAAAAAGAATTGTTGGAGAGATTGAAAAAGGAAGATTATGGTCCGGAGCCGCTGGAGCCGGATTTCACCCTGGAAAAACTTCAGAAGATGCTCGCCCAACGACCCAATGCCCAAATCAAACCACTTCTGATGGATCAGAGTTTTATTGCCGGGATTGGTAATCTCTATTCCGATGAAATTCTCTTTTTTGCCGGTATCCACCCCAAAAGAAAAGTGAATAGTTTGGACGACACTGAAATAGAAAAAATCTACCAAGGCATCGAGACGATTTTGCGGCAAGCGTTAAAATATAAAGGCTCTTCAATTGATACCTATCGCCGACCGAGTGGGGAAAAGGGGACCTTTGAGTTTCATCGGAAGGTTTATCGTCGAAAAGGGGAAAGATGTTTTGTCTGCGGCACCCCGATTGCCAGTCTGAAGTTCGGTGGCCGAACCGCCTATTATTGTCCGACATGCCAAAAATGAGCTGGAATAAAAAGAAAAATTCGATTGGGAGGTCGGTTTATCTTTGATAAAAGAGGGTTTTTGATGAGATAAGACCCATCCAAGGAGGTGAGGAGATGCTCTTTAATTTGAAAAAGGTCCCTCCGGTCGCTTCTTCTGAAATTTACCGGCTCCTTTCTGGAATGGGAGCAAAAGTAGTCCAGGAACTTTCTTACTCCGCTGATTGGCATGCTCAATATGAACAAAAAGAGATTATCTACCAGATTGCCCAAGAAAGAGATCGCTTGATGATTGTATCTTTACCAGAAGAAAAGTGGAAGCAACTTAAACAGCGGGAAAAGCCAGGTCAGGTTAAAAAGCGGGAATTAGAAGAGTTTCAACGTTTTGGTTGGCAGCCTTTTGTCTATTTAGATTATTGCCGAGATGGCTGTCTCCAAAAGCGGTGGAACATTTGTTTGGTGAAAAAATTTCCTTTTTGGGAGGAGGTCGTCCTTATTTGGTGGGGAGCAGTTTATCAGGATTCCTGTCACAAGTGTTTATTGAAAGAAGCCCTTTATTTTTAATTTTGGTGCAGGCCCGTTTTTTAGCGGGCTTTTTTCAAAATCACACAAACTTTCTCAAGGAGCTTTTTGTTGGCAGCCGCCTTGTTTTTGGTGTACCAAAAGCAATAATCTTTTTCTTGAACGTTAAATCACAAATGGGAGCGGGCCTTTAATGAAACAGATAGGCGAAAGTAAAATCGAGCTGATTTTGACCGGGACTTTTGTTTTTGGATTTTCATCAAGACAAATGGATGATTTTACTTTTTATCTTAACTCTGTTTCTTTCTTTTCCACTGTTTGCTTTAATTATGTTTCTGCCATTAATTCCAGATATCCCAAACACCTAAAACGATTTCTTCCTGATTGCAAGCAAATTCTCAAGGGAAGGTGGATGGGGATAAACTGCTCTTGACAAAGCAGTTTTTTCTTTTTATCATTTTTCCAAATGAAACCAAAGATCCGCCTTAATCTTGTTAACCTTCTTCTCCAAAACCTGTTTGGGAGGCGGGTCTTTTAGTTTCGCACCTTATCAAGTAAAAAAACCCCGCCTCCCGGCGGGGTTTTTTGATAATAGGAGGTGTTTCAAATGGCTTGGAAAGAAGGACAGGACTGTAGACATTGTGGTTCGGCATTTGGACGAGGTGTTTTGGTTAAGTTTAACGGAGAAGTGTTGAAGAACACGAAAAAGAGGTGTTCAATTTGTAAGAAGTTCGGCTGTTTAAAATGTATGACTGGCTCTCCGTATTCTGGTAGTTATCGACATATTTCATGCAAAGATGGTAATAAACTGAATAATGCTGTCGAAATTGTTTTTCCTCGCTTTCTTTCCTAATTTTTTCTTAAGGTAGAGGAGACGACGGTCTCCTCTTTTTTTTGTTGTCAAAGGCCGTTAAGATAAAAGAGATGGCGATTTATCAAACCAAAGGATTGGTGATTAAAGTAAAAGATGTTGGCGAGGCGGACCGTTTGCTTTCCATTTTGACTGAGACTCAGGGTAAGGTGGTGGTTCGGGCGAAAGGGGTGCGATGGTTTTATTCCAAAAATCACGGTCATCTGGACCTTTTGAGTTACCTCCGCCTAACGCTGGTGGAAGGACGCCAGATGGATCAGGTAACTTCAGTGGAGACAATTGATAGTTTTAAACCCATTAAAGATAACCTTCAAAAAACCGCTTTTGCCTATTATCTTTTAGAGCTTTGTGATAAACTCCTCCCTGAAAAGGAGGAAAACAAAAAGGTTCTCGCTTTGCTTTTGGCAGTGCTTGAGGTGCTCAAGAAAGAGAAGCCCAAAAAGTCTCTCCTTTTATTCTTTCAGCTGAAGTTGTTCAGTCTCTTGGGTTTTCAGCCGCAGTTGAGTTTCTGTGTTAATTGCCAAAGGCGTTTTTCTCCAAAAGAGATTTGGTTTTTTTCTCCGACAATGGGCGGACTGTTGTGCCATCTCTGCCGAAAAAACGATCCTCAAGCCGAGCCCCTTTCCTTGAAAGAATGGCAAACGCTTCAGTTTTTGCTTTCTAAGCGGTTAAAAGAGGTTCTTTCTTTTCCTTGGGATGAAAAAACCGGTCAAAGGTTAGAAGAACTATTGAAGGTATTTTTGCGTTCCCTTTCAGCAAGGGAATTCCGCGCGCCCCGATTCATTCAAAAGGTGGAAGAATGTTAAGTTGGGTTGAGGTTCATCTTGGAGCAATTAAGGAAAACATTAGAAGATTAAAAAAACTGATTGGTCCGAAGGTTGGTCTAATTGCGGTGGTCAAGTCCAATGCTTATGGTCATGGGCTTTTGGAAAGCGCCCGGGTAATGGTTGAGGCGAAGGTTGATTTTTTGGCTGTTTTTGATTTAGAGGAAGCGCTTTTATTGAAAAAGGCTGGTTTTTCCGTGCCGATTTTGATTATGGGTGGGTTAAAAGAAGAGGAGGCGGAAGATGTTTCTCGTTTTGGTTTTCACTGTTTTGCTTGGGATTGGGTTTTTTTGAAAAGGCTTTCAGCCGCTGGTGGCGGAACGATTCATTTGAAGGTAGATACAGGCATGCATCGGCTCGGTCTTTTTCCTGAGGAATTGTCTGATTTTTTACCAAAACTGAAAAAGCTAAAAGGGATTCGTCTTGGGGGGTTGGCTTCTCATTTTGCTTCGGCGGATGAGCGTGATTATTCTCTCTTTCAACTGGAAAGATTCCAAAAAGCGATTAGGTTGGTTGAGCAGGCAGGTTTCCGACCCAAAGTCCATATGGCTAATTCTATCGCCACCCTGTTTTTGCCTGAAGCCCGTTTTGATTTCGTCCGACCCGGTGCCTTGCTTTATGGTTTTAGCCCCAATCCCTCGCTGCGGTTACCCTTAAAATTAGAACCAGCTTTAACTTTGAAGACAACCATCCTCGAGGTAAAAGATGTTCCTGCGGCTGTTTCAGTAGGTTATGGTCGGACATACCAAACGAAAAAACCGAGCCGGCTTGCGGTTTTGGGGATCGGTTATGCCCATGGTTATGATCGCCGATTTTCTAACAAAGGTGAGGTTTTGATTAAAGGGGTGCGTTGTCCGGTGATTGGTCGGGTTTGTATGAACCAGACGATTGTCAACTTAAACCCTTTGGGCAAATTAAAGGTGAAGCCAGGTGATTGCGTCACATTGATTGGTCAAGATGGGGGTGATAGAATAACAGTTGAAGAAATCGCTCAAAAGGCAAAAATGGTTCCTCATGAAGTGACCAGCCGGATTCCTAAAGAAATCAAGAGGATTTATGTCGACTAGTCAATTAGAAAAGATTGTTGCTTGGGCAAAAAGGCGCGGTTTTGTTTTTCCCTCTTCGGAAATTTATGGGGGCTTGGGCTCCTGTTATGACTACGGACCTTATGGTGTTTTATTGAAAAATAATATCAAAGAAGCTTGGTGGAAAGCGATGGTTTTTGAGCGGGAGGAGATTGTCGGGTTAGATAGCGCGATTCTACTGCATCCCAAAACCTGGGAGGCTTCTGGGCATCTCGCCAATTTCGTTGACCAGTTGGTGGAATGTAAGAATTGTCACAAACGCTACCGTCAAGATGAGGCAACCGGAAGTTGCCCTGCTTGTGGAGGAAAATTAACCAAACCAGCTGATTTTAATTTACTTATGAAAACCTACCTTGGTCCGGTAGAAGATAAGGCGTCCTTGGTTTTTTTGCGACCAGAGACCTGCCAAGGGATTTATCTCAATTTTAAAAATGTTTTGGCTACCGCACGGAAAAAGCTGCCTTTTGGCATTGCTCAAATCGGCAAGGCTTTTCGCAATGAAATCACTCCAGGCAATTTTATCTTTCGGATGAGAGAGTTTGAGCAGATGGAGATGCAATTTTTTGTTCCTCCTGCCGAAGCATCTCGGTGGTTTGAATTTTGGGTTAAGGAGAGAGTGAATTGGTATTATCAATTGGGGATGAAGAAAACCAATTTGCGCTTTCGGCTACACAAAAAAGAAGACTTGCCCCATTATGCCAAGGAAGCCGGTGACATTGAATATCACACGCCTTTTGGTTGGAAGGAGATTGAGGGGATTCATAACCGGGGCGACTGGGATCTTTCCCGTCACGCTCAATTTTCCGGAGCGAATTTGAAATATGAAGGAGAGTATTATCCCTTTGTGATTGAGACTTCTGCTGGTGCAGACCGACTTATGCTTGCTTTTATCTTGGATGCTTTTGAGGAAGTAAAAGGAGGTCGGACCACTACCACCAAAGCAACCAAAGAAGAAGAGATTATCTTGCATCTTCACCCCTGTTTGGCCCCGATCAAAGTGGCGGTTTTGCCTTTAGTGCGAAAATTACAAAAACCAGCCCAGCAGGTTTATCAGGAAATCAGGAAGCAGTTTTGGGCAGAATATGATGAGGATGGTTCGATTGGTCGTCGTTACCGCCGGCAGGATGAGATTGGTACTCCTTTTTGCGTTACCATTGATTTTCAAACTCTTGATGATCAAACTGTGACCATTCGTGACCGCGACACGATGAAGCAGGAAAGGGTGGCAATCAAACAATTATCCCAAGTCCTCTCTCAAAAATTGGGTTAATTTCAACATTTGCTTGACGACCGACGGAGTTTTGTTGACCCCAAATTTTTTTGTCTCAAAATGAGCCCTTTTTCTCAGAAGGGATTTTTTCTTTCAGTCTCAAATTGCAAAACGGTCGTCGAAAGAATGTTAGACATTTTTGTGGATAACTGGCTCTTGACAGCTTTTTTCAAAAAAAGGATAATAGGGGTAACTGTGGATAAAAGTGGGGATAAAGTAAGGTTTTTGGGGATAAAGTAATGTTTATTGGCGAATACACACATACAATTGATGGAAAAGGACGCTTAGCCATTCCTTATCGTTTCCGAAAATATCTCAAACAAGGAGCGGTTGTGGCTAAAGGATTGGTTGATCAATGTTTGTTTTTATATCCCAAAGAAGAGTGGGAAAAGTTGTCGGCTAAACTGGCTGTTTTGCCCATCTCTGATCCCAAAGCGCGCGCTTTTAGCCGACTGATTTTTTCTGGCGCCTCTGAGGTTTCTTTTGACCGCCAGGGCCGTATTTTGCTACCCTCATATCTTCGTGAATATGCTGACTTAAAGGACCAGGGTGTGATTGTTGGCGTGCATTCGCGAGTAGAAATCTGGAATCAGGAGAAATGGGAGAGGTACAAAAAAGAGAGTGAGAACGCTCAAGAGGGTCTGACAGACCACATGCAAGATTTGGGGGTTTAAATTAGACGGTTAGCAGCTAAACCAGGTTTGCCAAAGGCCGAACCTCGGTGTCGCTGCCTAATAAAAATAAAAAAATTTTTGCACCTTAATCAATTAGGAGGAGCCTCCCCCTCCCAAAGGGAGGGAGAGTAACGGTTTGGCTGCTAACCGTTGAAGATTATTTGGAGTAAAAGGTGAAAGAAATTGACAGCATCAAAAACATTGTTTCACCAAAGTGTCTTGTTAGCCGAATTGATTCGCTTTTTAGATCCGAAAATGGGTCAGGATTTCATCGACGCAACGGTCGGAATCGGGGGACACGCTTTAGCAATCCTTTCAAAGACGGAACCAACCGGACGGATTTTGGGTATTGATTGGGATGACAAAGCCTTGGGGCACCTTCAAAAAAAGAATCACCCCTGCCTGATTCTCAGAGAGGGAAATTTCGCTGAAATTGAACAGATTGCCCGAGAAAGCGGTTTTCAAAAAGTGGAGGGAGTCTATTTTGACCTCGGTTTAGGAAGTTGGCAGATTGAGGAGCCGGAATACGGTCTTTCTTTTCAAAAAGAGATGCCTCTCTTAATGCGAGTTGCTCCAGAGGGCCCTTCCGCAGCAGAGATCGTCAATCGTTATTCCCTCAAGCAATTAACTCAAATCCTCAGAGATTATGGCGACCTTCGTTCTGCCCGGCTGATTGCGGGAAGGATTGTCAAGGCACGCAAAAGGAAGAAACTACAGACAACCTTAGACCTAAAAGAGGCAGTCGCGGTCAAGCATCCGGCGGTTTTAGCCAGAATTTTCCAGGCCATTCGAATCGCCACCAATAATGAATTAGAAAATTTAAAAAAAGGATTGGCAGGGGCAGTAAATTTACTTCAGAAAAAAGGACGCTTGGCAGTGATTTCTTATCATTCAGGCGAGGATCGGATTGTGAAAAGATTTTTCCAAGAGCAGATGAAAAAGGGTGTCTTAAAAATTTTAACCCCCAAGCCAATTCAACCAAAAAAAGAGGAAGTGAAGATGAATAAAAGGGCCCGCAGTGCCAAACTGCGGGTGGCCGAGAAGATTTAAAAAAAGGAGGGTTATGGGACGTTATTTAACCATCACTCATTCACATGTTCATCAGTTGGGTTACAAAAAAAGAACCGTTCCCTTGTCTTTATCAATAGGTCCAATTGCCTTTCGGTTTCTCCTTTTACTCAGCTTGTGCGCATTGGGTCTATTCTTTGTTAATCAAACCAACGAATCATCCTTGAAGGGTTATAAAATTAGGGAGTTGGAAGACAGACGCAAGTCTTTGCTCTTAGAAAATGAGAAGTTGAATGCGGAAGTTCTTCGATTAAAGGCGCTGGAAAATATTAACACCGATGAATTGAATCTGACCACTCCCAAAAAGATTGATTATCTTCCGGCACAGGGACCCGTGGCAGTTAGTCGGTAAGATTTTAGGAGGAGAAATGGGGCCAGGGCGGCTAAAATTCCTGTTGGCCTTAAGCCTTCTTTTTTTGTCTTTGTCTTTTTTGAGACTGTTTCAGAAACAGGTTTTAGAGGGCAAAAAATACGCTGATATTGCTCGTGGCCAACAAATTATTAAGAAAGAAATGAACGCTCAAAGGGGAAAGATTTATGTCCGAGAGGACGGTGAACTTTATCCCTTAGCCACGAATATGACTCTTTACACAATTTCGGTGGTGCCAAAACAGTTGAAAGATAAGGAAGAGGCAGCCAAAAAACTGGCTTCTCTATTAAACCTTAATTTTGACGAGCTCTTTGGAAAGATTAACAATAACAAATCCTACCTTCCCCCGATTGCCCGCCATATTGATCAAGATAAGATGGAGAAGGTGAAAGAATTGGGGTTAAGGGGTGTGATGATTGAGGAAGAAAATCAGCGGTTTTACCCTGAAGGAGAAATGAACGCCCATCTGCTTGGTTTTGTGGACCAAGATGGGCAAGGACACTATGGTCTTGAGGGTTATTATGACGCGGTGCTTAAAGGAGAAAAAGGAATGCTCGTCGGCGCCCGTAACTCAAAGGGTGAAATTGTTTCTTATCTTGACACCAATCAGCCGCAAAACGGCGCTGATCTGATTTTGACCATCGATCGGACAATTCAATTTGAAGCCTTTCGCAAACTCAAAGAGGCGATTGAGAAATTCAAAGCCCAATCAGGGACAATTATTGTGATGGAGCCGCAAACCGGCGCGATTTTGGCGATGGTCAATTATCCTACCTTTGATCCGAATCAATATTACCAGGTGAAGGATTACGACCTTTTTCTCAACCCAGCCATTTCCAAGATTTGGGAGCCAGGTTCAGTCTTTAAAGTTATCGCAATGGCTGCTGGCATCGATGCCAACGCGGTCACCAAAGAGACAACAGAATATTTCCCTGCTTCTGTCACGGTTGGCGGACACACCATCTGGACCTTTGACAAAAAATCGCATGGTCGGCAGAATATGACGCAGGTTTTGGAGACATCAAACAATGTGGGGATGGTGTATGTGGTGGGGAAATTGGGCAAAGAAAAATTCTGGCAGTATCTGAAGAATTTTGGTTTTGGTAGTCTCACCGGGATTGATTTGGCTGGTGAAGTAACCAAGCAATTGAGGCCATATCAGTCTTGGCGAGAATCGGAATTTGCGACGATGGGCTTTGGCCAAGGTATCGCGGTCACGCCCATCCAAATGGTCACGGCAGCCGCGGTGATTGCTAACGGCGGTAAGTTGGTCTGGCCCCATCTGGTCGATGAGATTGTTTCTCCCTCTGGAGAAAGACAAAAGGTTCAGAAAACAGCCGAAAAACAAGTTATTTCACCTTCCACCGCGGCCACGCTGAGTGAAATGATGGTTTCGGTGGTCGAACGAGGGCACGGTAAACAGGCCCAGGTGCCGGGTTTTCGGGTGGCTGGGAAAACAGGCACGGCTCAAGTGCCTCGCCAGGATGGTCAGGGGTACGAGGAAGGCAAGACGATTGGTTCTTTTGTTGGTTTTGCGCCCGCGGAAAATCCTCGTTTTGTGATGCTCGTTAAGATTGACCAACCTCAAACTGTGGAATGGGCTGAATCTTCTGCCGCACCTGTTTTTGGTGAAATGGCTCAATTTCTTTTAAATTACTTCAAGTTAAGCCCCAATCAATAATCAAAGTGTGATAGAATAAAAGCGATTTCCATGGATTTCAAGATTTTAACCAGCCCATTTTTTCATCTCGTTCAAGTAATATTGAAGCAGTTAAGTTGTTGGGTTCTTGAAAAAAGAAAGCCAGTGATTATCGCTGTTACGGGCAGTGTCGCCAAGACCTCAACCAAGGAGGCGATCTGGCGGGTGCTAAAAGAAAGGTTTGATGTCCAAAAAAGCGAAGGGAATCTCAATACTGAAATCGGCCTGCCTTTGGCCATTTTGGGTTTTAAAAGCGCACCAGTTTGGTTCCTCTGGCCTTTTGTTTTGGTCTTTGCCTTGGGGAAGGCTTTGTGGTATCAGCTTTCTTTTGTTCGCTATCCGAAGATGCTCGTTTTGGAGATGGCAGCGGACAAACCCAATGACATTGCCTATCTTGTCTCCTTTATCCGACCCAAAATTGGTGTGGTCACAGCAGTGGGACCGGCTCATCTTCAAACCTTCCACACATTAGAAAGGATTGCTCAGGAAAAAGGGAGGTTGGTTGAGGCTTTGCCGGATGATGGATACGCCATTTTAAATCAGGCTGATCCTTTGGTAGCAAAGATGGCTCAGAAAACCAAGGCTCAGGTTCTCTATTTTGTACCTCAAGATGGAGATATTGCCTTGGCAGTGGCCAAAAAAATGGCTCATCTTTTTGGCATTCATCATCTACCGCCCTTGCCCTCCTTAAAAGGACGCTTAAATCTCCTCGCCGGGATAAACAATAGTTTGGTCATTGATGATACCTACAATGCCAATCCTCTGTCTGTGGCTTATGCCCTAAAACAACTAAAAAAACTGGCCCAACAGCACTTAGCCAAACGCCGTATCGCTGTTTTGGGTGATATGTTGGAATTGGGTCGAGGAGCAGCTCAATGGCACCGACAGATTGGTCGGATGGCCCATTCTTATGCCGACTTGCTTTTGACCACCGGTCAATTAGCCAAAGAGATGGCTGAAGCCGGAGGTGGCCGTTTTTTTCAAGATAAGAAAGCACTAATTGCCTATTTGAAAAAAGAGATTCGACCAGGGGATTTGGTTTTGGTGAAGGCTTCTCGCAAAATGAAATTTGAAGAAATTACCCAGGCCATTATCAAGGAGTCAAAATGGAAGTGATTGTCTTTTCTAGTCGTTATTTAGAACGCATCTCTTTGCTGACCGCGACTTCTTTTATCTTGGCCTTGCTTTGGACGCCGCTTTGGGCCAAGGTTTTATTTCGCTTCCGATTGGGCAAAAAGATCGCCCGAGAAGGAACAACAATCTACAATCAACTCCATAAAGCCAAAGAAAACACCCCGACTATGGGTGGCATCTTAATCTGGGTGACCACTGCTTTGGTCACTCTTTTATTTAATCTCTCTCGCGAAGCGACCTGGCTCCCTCTTTTCACCCTCATATTAACTGGTCTATTGGGCGCCTTTGATGATTTATTGAATATCTTTCGCAAACGGGGGTTGCGCGCCCGTCACAAACTCTTTTGGCAGCTTTTGATTGCTGGTTTGGGTGCCTGGTGGTTTTATGTTAAATTGGGCTGGGGGGCAAAAGGAATCCACATCCCTTCCAACGGTGATATTTCGATTGGTCTCTGGTATATTCCTCTTTTTATTTTGGTCATTGTTTCCACGATGAATGCAGTCAACATCACGGATGGTTTGGATGGGTTGGCTGGCGGACTGTTGGGTTTCGCCTATTTTGCCTATGGGGTGATTGCGCTGGTTCAGGGGCAGGTGGGAATTGCTGCCTTTTGCGGGACGATTGTCGGCGCTTTGTTGGCTTTTTTGTGGTTCAACATCTATCCTGCCCGCTTTTTTATGGGTGATACCGGCAGTATGGCTTTGGGAGCGACCTTGGGGGTGGTTGCCCTTTTGACCAATTCTGTGGTGATTTTGCCAGTGATTGGCTTTGTCTTTGTGATTGAAACCCTCTCGGTGATGATTCAGGTTTTCTATCGCAATCTGACGGGTGGGAAAAAGGTATTTTTGTCTACCCCTTTACATCTTCATCTTCAGGCAAAGGGTTGGCCCGAGCCAAAGGTGGTGATGCGGCTGTGGGTCTTGGGTGCGGTTTTTTCGGTAATCGGTTTAGCCATCGGGCTGTTTGGAAAATAGATTTTGAAGAAGCAATGTTTTTGGTATGATGAAAAAGTGATGAGAGATTTCCAGAACAAACAGGTGGCTGTTTTAGGGTTAGGGACAGAAAATCGTCCCTTGGTTGATTTTTTATTACAAAGAGGGGCGAGGGTCACTGTCTGTGACCAGGATGTTGGTCTGAAATTAAAATGGTCCCAACTTCCGGTTCATTGGCGTTTGGGCGAAGATTATCTTCGGAACTTGACTGATTTTGATCTCGTTTTTCGGACGCCGGGCCTTTCTCCCAATCAAAAGGAAATTGCTCGAGCGAAGACAGAAGGAGTGGAGGTGTCTTCAGTAACCAATCTCTTTTTTGAACTTGCGCCCGCCAAAATCATCGCTGTTACCGGCACAAAGGGCAAAGGCACTACCTCCTCCTTGATTTACGCCATCTTAAAGGAAAATCCGCAAAACCGGGTTTATCTTCTTGGCAATATCGGCGCCTCGGCGATTTCTGTTTTAGAAAAGCTTAAGAAAGATGACTGGGTCGTTTTGGAGCTTTCTTCCTTTCAGTTGATTGATTTAAAAAAGAGTCCCCAGATTGCAGTTATTTTGAGAATCTTTCCTGACCATCTTGATTACCACCAGAGCGAGCAAGAATATCAGAAAGCAAAAGAGCCGATTGTTTTGTTTCAATCAGAGGATGATTTCGCGGTGATTAATGAGGATTGTCCGGTGGCGCGGCGGTTTGCTCAACTAACCAAGGCTCAGGTTTATTGGTTTTCGGTTCAAAAGCCGGTTGAAAGAGGCACCTTTGTTCGTTGGCAGGACAAAGAGAGAGGAGAGATTGTTTTTAGAGCCGAGGGCAAGGAAGAGCCGGTTTTGCGGACCGATGAGGTGAAATTGCTTGGTCAACACAATTTGGAAAACATCTCCGCAGCAATCACCGCTGCTTTTTTGGCTCAAGCGCGAGTTTCCGAGGTTCGACGAGTCGCGCAGAAGTTTAAGGGGTTGGAGCATCGATTGGAAAAGGTAGCGGAAATTGCCGGAGTGACCTATATTAATGATTCCTACTCGACCACGCCCCAAACCACCATCGCTGCCTTAAAGAGTTTCTCTGCCCCAATCATTTTAATTTGTGGCGGTCGCAGCAAGGGCGGGGATTACGAGGCATTAGCCAAGGCGATTTTCGAAAGTCCGGTGAAAGCAGTTTTGTTAATCGGAGAGATGGCTTTCAAGCTAAAAAGATTGATTCAAGAGGTCCAAAAACAAAAAGCAAAGCCGATTGAGATTTTGAATCTGGAACGTTTGAAGCTCAAAACAGTGGTGCAAAAAGCGGTTCAAAAAGCCCAATCAGGTGAGGTTGTTCTTTTTTCGCCGGGTTGTGCCTCATTTGATATGTTCAAAAACGCTACCCAGCGCGGTCTTGAGTTTAAGAAAGCAGTTTTGACCCTGTTAAAATGAGAAATCGACGTTATCTCAAACAAAAACCGGATTATAGTTTGGCTCTTTGTGTCTTTGCTTTGGTTGTTTTTGGTTTGGTGATGATTTCTTCTGCTTCGGCGGTTCTTTCTTATCAGCAGTTTGGTCGGGATGATTATTATCTGATGCGGCAGGTGGGTGCTTTTGTGGTTGGTCTTTTGGCTTGGTTGGTCTGTCAAGGGATTGATTATCACTTTTATCGCAAGGTCAGTCATTTTTTGCTTTTACTCACCCTGCTTCTTTTGGTTTTGGTTTTTGTTCCGCACATTGGGCAATCTTTTCGGGGCGTTTCTCGTTGGATTGGGATTGGTGGGGCGGTTTTCCAGCCTTCAGAAATTGCTAAGCTGACCCTGATTATCTATTTAGCCGCCTGGTTTGAGGGGAAAAAAGAGGAGATTATTCAATTTCAAAAAGGCTTCCTTCCCTTTATTCTTCTTTTGGCTATTTTTGCCTTCCTTTTAATGAAACAGCCTGATTTGGGCAGTTTGGTCATTTTGGCAGGAGTGAGTTTCGCAGTTGCCTTTTTGGCCGGAATGCCTGTCTGGCATCTTCTGGCTGGTTTGGCGGGAGGATTTTTGGTTTTGATCTCGTTGGTCAAATACGCTCCTTACCGGATGGCTCGGGTAATTGCCTTTTTGCATCCGGAATCAGATCCTTTGGGGATTGCCTATCATATCAGAAATGCCTTGATTGCCATTGGTTCGGGCGGGCTCTTCGGTCGCGGTTTTGGTCAATCCTACCAAAAACACCTCTTTCTCCCTGAAGCACATACTGACTCCATTTTTGCCATTATTGCAGAAGAATTGGGATTTTTGCGGGTGAGTCTTTTGCTTTTTGCTTTTGGTTTCATCGCCTATAAAGGCTATCAAATTGCCCTCAGGGCTCCCGATACCTTTGGTCGATTGCTCGCTGGCGGGATTACCACCTGGTTGGTCTTTCAGGCTTTTGTCAATATCGCTGGTCTTTCTGGGCTTTTGCCTTTCACTGGTGTGCCTCTGCCCTTTATCTCTTACGGTGGGACTTCGTTGGTGGTTTCCTTGGCCGCGGTGGGCATTTTGTTGAATGTCTCAAAATACAGGTCAAGATAGGCAAAATAGGCCAGTATAGGCTAGAATAGGCAGGTTGAAGATGCGGGTCGTTTTGACTGGTGGCGGGACAGCGGGTCATATTTATCCCCTCCTTTCTGTCTCCGAAGCGCTAAAAAAAGAGTTGACCAATGAAAGGTTGGAGATTTTGTATTTGGGTGGTCGTGGTGGTCTGGAAGAGGAGATTTTAAAGGAAACGGGTCTGCCTGCTTATTTTATCTCATGGGGGAAATGGCGACGGTATTGGTTGAAACGACCAACCGCTTTATTGGTCAATCTTTGGGACTTTCTTCGGTTTCTTTTGGGATTTTTACAAAGTTTTGTCATCCTCTTAAAATTTCGACCAGAGGTGGTTTTGGCTAAGGGCGGCTATGTTAGTTTGCCGGTGGTTTTGGCTGCCTTTTTTTGTCATGTTCCGGTTATCACTCATGAATCAGATGCGGTGATGGGAATTTCTAACCGTTTGATCGCTCGTTTAGCAGAGAAGGTTTGTCTTTCTTTTCCGGTTCAACTCTATTCTGGTCTGCCTTTGCAAAAATTGGTTTACACCGGCAACCCGATTCGCGAGGATTTTTTTCAAAAAAGGATTTCAAAAGCGAATCAAAAAACAAAACCGACCATTTTGGTGATGGGTGGTTCTCAAGGGGCGCAGCCGATTAATGAGACGATTTTTCAGATGATACCTGAAATTTTAAAGATTGCTCAAGTGGTTCATCTTACTGGCAAGACCGATTTTGCCCAGGCTAAGGAGATCCAAAAGAAGCTTCCACCGAAGTTGGGTAAGGATTATCGCGTCTTTGATTTCGTTAAAGAAGAGATGCCGCAACTGATGCAGGAAGCGGATTTGATTATTTCCCGGGCAGGCGCCAACGCCCTTTTTGAGATCGCGGCCGTGGGCAAGCCCAGCATTTTGGTTCCCTTAAAATACGCTGCTCAAGATCATCAAACCAAAAACGCCCTCTTTTTTCAGAAAGAGAAAGCAGCGGTGGTCATTCCAGAAGACGAGCTTTCACCGAAAACGCTTTTTAAGCTGATTAAGAAGATGCTTGCTGACCAGGTTGAACTTCAAAAGATGTCCCAACGAGCAAAAAGCCTCGCCCAGCCCAAAGCCGCTTTTAAAATCGCCACTGAGGTTATAAAATTAAAATCAGTTTAAGGTAAAATGAGGTATCATCTTATCGGCATTGCTGGTAGTTCGATGTCAGGATTGGCCCGCATCCTCCAAAAAAGGGGAGAGCAGGTTTCTGGTTGCGATTTGGAGGAGATTTATTTGAAGGGTATTTTGACCCAAAAAGGACACAACCCGACGCACATCAATAAAAACATTGATGCGTTGGTCACTTCAGCGGCGATTACTCCTTCTTCTTTGGCTTGGCCAGAAGTAGAAAAGGCTCAACAATTGGGGGTGAAAGTGATCAGCCGGGCGAAGATGATTGGTCAATTAATGAGAGAAAAGCGAGGGATTGCGATTGCCGGAACCCATGGCAAGACGACCATTTCTGCGATGGTCACCTTGATTTTAAAAGAAGCCGGTCGTCGACCCAGTTTTTTGATTGGCGGTGAAATCAAGGGTTGGGGGAACGCGGATTGGGATGAGGGTGAGGATTTTGTGGTTGAAGCTTGCGAATACGGCCGGCAATTTTTAGAATTCCGTCCTGTGGTTGCCTTGATCTCCAATATCGAAAAGGAGCATCTTGACACCTATCCCAGAGGAATGCCGGAAATCAAAAAAGCGTTTAAGAAATTTGTGCGGCTCCTTCCCAAAAACGGTCTTTTAATTCTTTGGCAAGAGGAGCCCTTGACCGGCTGGCTCAAAAAGAGCGCTCCTTGCAAGGTGAAAACCTTTTCTCTTTCTAAACCCTGGCCCGGTCTTTCCTTAAAAATTCCTGGCGAGCACAATCTCTTGAACGCGACAGCCGCTGCCCGGCTTTGTCACGAATTAGGAGTGCCTCATTCGGTGATTAAAAAGACCCTCAATCAATTCACCGGGGTCAAAAGAAGGTTTGAAATTAAGGGAGGGGCAAAGGGTATTTTGGTGGTTGATGATTATGGTCATCATCCTTCAGAAATCAAGGCGACCTTAAAAGGGGCGCGGCAGTGGTATCCTTCGAGGCGGATTATCTGTCTTTTTCAGCCCCACCAATATGCTCGCACCTACCATCTTTTGAAAGATTTTACCACTGCCTTTTCTGATTGCGACCTTCTGATTGTCACCGACATTTTTGGCGTGCCTGGTCGCGATGAGGTAAAGGTCACCACCGAAGAGCTGGTTAAGGCAATTCGTCAGAAAAAGAAGGAGGTGATTTATCTTAAAGAAGAGCAATTGCTTGATTATTTGAAGCAGATCTGCAAAAGCAATGATCTGGTCTTAACCATGGGAGCAACCAAAATTTATCAAGTCGGTGAGCAATTCCTTTCTTTTTTAAAAAAGGGGGAGCAAGATGAGCGTGCTTGAATCTCTGAAAGAAGAGTTAAAAGAAGGTGTTTTGGAAAACGAACCATTGAGTCGACACACCACTTTTGGTTTGGGTGGTCCGGCGCGTTATTTCTATACTGCCCAAACCCTTTCTGACTTGATTAAAGCAATTAAATTGGCTTTGAAACTGAATCTTCCTTTCTTTGTTTTGGGTAATGGAAGCAATGTTTTGGTTGCTGATCAGGGGTTTAGTGGGTTTTGTATTAAAAACGAAGCAAGAAGCATCTCGATTATTGCCCAAAAATCGCAGGTGATTGCCGATTCCGGCGTCTTTTTGTCTAAAATGGTGGTTGAGGCTGCTTCCTATGATTTGGGCGGTTTGGAGTTTTTGTATGGGATTCCAGGAACCGTGGGTGGCGCGATTGTTTCTAATGCTGGGGTAATGGGAGCCTCAATTGGTGATTTTTTGATTTCGGCCACTCTCTTTTTCCCTTCCGGCGAGATTAAACGGTTGACCAAGCGTTGGTTTGAATTCGGCTATCGAGAGAGTCGCCCCCGCCACCTTAACCCCAAACCGATTGTTCTTTCGGTGAAATTACAGTTTGCCTCCAACCGTCGCGAAGAAATCCTCCGTAAGATTCAACACTTCCAGAAAATCCGGAGCGTTAAACAGCCTAATGAGCGTTCGGCGGGTAGTTTTTTCAAAAATCCCAAGGTGGATTCAGCTTGGGCAGAGAAATATTTGAGGATGAGCGGTATTTCGGATGGTGAAATTTTAGAAACCGTCCGGAAGACCGGTCATATTCCCGCCGGTTGGTTGTTGGAGCAGGTGGGAGCCAAGACAATGAAGGTGAAGGCAGCGCGGGTTTCCAAGAAGCACGCCAACTTTTTAATCAACTACAAAGGTAAGGCAACTGCCAGTCAGATTCGCCAATTGGCCGAGCAGGTGACAAAGAAGGTCTATGAAAGATTTGGTATTTTGTTAGAAGAAGAGATAGAATATCTCGGAGATTGGAAATGAAAAAATTAAGAATTGCCCTGCTGATGGGGGGGTGGTCAGCCGAGCGAGCGGTTTCCTTGGCTTCAGGAAGAGAGGTGCTTCGGGTTTTAAAAGAAGACCCTTGCTATGAGGTGAAGGTCTATGACCCCAAGGATGGGCTTTGGCAGTTGATTACTCACCAAAAAGAGATTGATTTGGTTTTGCCTATTTTGCACGGTCCTTATGGAGAGGATGGCACGATTCAGGGTTTTTTGGAATTGCTACAAATCCCTTACGCCTTTTCTGGTGTTTTGGCTTCGGCCTTGGCGATGGATAAATACCGCTCGCGACAAATTTTTCAGGCGGTCGGCTTACCCGTGCCGCGCTATTTGGTTTTAAAAAGGGGTGAGACTCTTAAAAAGCCGGCTCAATATCCCGTGGTGGTTAAACCGAACCGGCAAGGCTCTTCCATCGGTGTTTCTATTTGCCAGGATTTTACCCAATTCCAAAAAGCAGTCAAAAAGGCTTTTTGGTATGATGAGACTGTTTTGGTGGAAGAATATATTCAAGGAAAAGAGATTACGGTAGCGGTTTTGGGTGAACGAGCCTTGCCAGTGATTGAGATTGTTCCTAAAAAAACATTTTTTGACTTCCAGGCAAAATATAATGGCACCACCGAAGAGATTGTGCCGGCGCGCATCTCTTTAGCCTTGACCAAAAAAGCCCAAGAGTATGCTTTGAAGGCTCATCTGGCTTTGGGTTGCCGTGGTCTTTCGCGCACGGATATGCTGATTTCTCAAAAGAATAACCAGCTTTATCTTCTGGAACTCAACACCATTCCTGGTTTGACAAAAGAATCTTTGGTGCCTAAGGCAGCAAAGGCAGCGGGTCTTGATTTTAAAGCGCTGATTATCGAAATCATCAAACTGGCTTTTAAGGAGGAGGATGAGAAAAAAACTTAAGCCCTTACCCCGGCGCTTTGTTCCCCTTTATCCCACTCCTCGGCCCAAGAAGGAGCATCATTTTCCTTGGTTTTTGGTGCGCTGGGTCTTTCTTTTGGGTCTGTTTTTCGGTTTGTTTTATCTCTTGTTTTTGAGTCCTCTTTTTGCCATTGAAAAAATTGTCATTACCGGAGAAGCCAATGAAATTGAAGGATTGGTCAGTGAGGTCAAGGGGAAGAATCTCTGGTTGGTTGATAAATACTCTTTGGAAGTAAAGCTCGCTCAGAGACCAGAGGTTCAGTCCGTATACATCAAAAGACGCCCCCCGCACACTCTTTTGGTCGAACTGACTCTTCGGCCAGAAGGAATTGTTTGGGAGTCGCAGGGGAAGAAGTATATTTTGGATAATCGCGGCGTAGCGATTAAGGAGGTAGAGAAATCACAACTGCCTCATGTCGTTGATTTGAGGAATGTGTCGGTGGAGCTCAACCACCAGGTGGTCAACCCTTTGTTTGTCTATTTTGTTAAGAATTTGAACCTGAAATTTACTCCCAAAACTGGTTTGCCTTTAAAGGCTTTGACCGTGGCAGGCGAAACCACCTTTGATTTGGTGGCCCAAACCGAAGGCTTTTCCGTCATCTTTGATACCCAGGGAGATCTTGACCAGCAATTAGAAAACCTGGTTCGCGTTTATCAAGCCAAAAAGGATGATATTCACGAGTATATGGATTTGAGGATTGAAGGTCGTGTTTATTACAAGTGATACAAAGAATAAAAAGGCTGAGGTGACAAGCGGTTCCTTTTTGGGTTAAAATAAAAGATGGTTTCGCTTTAGTCAGGAGAATGGTGGGGATGGAAAAAAGATGGCAGATCGCCAAACAGGCGCCAAAGGAGTTTTGTGAGTCTTTTTTGGAGTTTCATCCGATTATTTTGCAGTTACTCTATAATCGCGGTTTAAGAACCAAAGAGCAGATTGAGGGGTTTTTAAATCCTGATTGGGAAACGGGTCAGCACGATCCGTTTTTGATGAAAGGAGCCAAAAAAGCGGTCGCAGAGATTTTAAAAGCGATTAAAGCAAAGAAAAGGATGGCTCTTTTTGCGCATTTTGATGTTGATGGCATCACCAGCGCTGCTTTGCTTTTTTCTGTTTTAAAGCATTTCGGCAGAGAGCCAATGGTTTATATTCCAGAACGAAGTGAGGGTTATGGTTTAACCCAAGCAGCCTTAGCCGAGTTTAAAAAAGCGAAGATTGAGCTGATAATCACCGTTGACATCGGCATCTCCAGCCAAAAAGAGGTCGCCCAAGCAGAAAAAGAAGGGATGAAAGTGATTATTTGTGACCACCACAAGGTCCCCCGTGTCCTTCCGCCTGCCACCGCTATCCTTAACCCTCAACAAAATGATTGTCCTTACCCTTTTAAAGAACTGGCTGGTGTTGGAGTGGTGTTTAAGTTAGCGGAAGCATTGGTTCAAGCAAAAAAAGAGCTTTTTCGTCCCCAGGAATTGAAATGGCTGGTTGATTTGGTTGGTTTGGGGACGATTTGCGATGTGGTTCCTTTGATTGATGAAAATCGGCTCTTCGCCAAATTTGGCTTGATTGTTTTGCGTAAAACAAAAAACCTCGGTTTGAAAAAGCTTTTTGAGGTTTGCCAGATTGAGCCAGAACAGATTAATGTTTCCACCAGCTCTTTTATTATTGGGCCACGTTTGAACGCACCAGGTCGGATGGACCACGCCAACGCTTCTTTTTATCTTTTGGTGACCAAAAATCCGCTTTATGCTCAAAAACTGGCTCTTTTGCTGCATCAGCAGAACCAAAAAAGACAACGCCTTTTAGAGCAGGCGGTCGCTCAGGCAAAAGAGAAGATTGAAACCGAAGGCTGGTTGGATAAGAGAGTGATTGTGGTAGGACAAGAGGATTGGCCGAGCGGGATTATTGGTTTAATTGCCTCTCGGCTGGTCAATGAATATAGTCGTCCTGCTTTTGTTTTACAGATTGGTCAAAAGGAATCCAAGGGTTCGGTTCGTTCGATTGACCAGTTTCATGTGGTGGAAGCGTTGGAGGCGGTGGGTCATTATCTTCTTCAGTTTGGCGGTCATCAGAAGGCCGGCGGGTTTTCGGTTTTAACCGAAAAGTTGGAGAAACTGAAAAGAGAGTTATTACAGCTCGCTGAAAAGAAATTAACCGAAGAAGACATTAAACCCCAGATTAAAATTGACAGCAAAATCGCTCTTTCTCAGATTAATTGGGAACTTTGGGAGGAGTTGGAGAAGTTTGAGCCGACTGGTTTCGGTAATCCTGAGCCGGTCTTTTTAATGGAAAGGGTGCCGGTGACCGCGGTCAAAACCGTCGGCAAAAACCTTCAACATCTGAAGTTTCTTTTTCAGGGATTAGAAGGTATAATGTTTAATGGAGGAGAAAAAAGGAAGGTTCAGCCCGGTGAGCTTTTGGATCTTGTTTTTCAGCTTCAAGTAGATGAATGGCAGGCGCGACGCAAACTCCAACTCAAGATTCTTGATTTCAAAAAGAGCGAGTGATTGATGGAAGAAAAGACAATCTTTGTTTGTCGAAACTGCGGGGCAGAGTCACCGAAGTGGAGCGGTCGTTGTTTTGTCTGTGGTGCCTGGAATACCCTGGTCCAAGCCCCAACAATCAAATCTACCAAAACCCAGCGCACCCCACCGACCCCAGAAAAATTGTCCGACATAAAAGAGGAAGGGGCAGAACGGATTTCTGTTTTCAGCCGGGAGTTTGACCGCGTCTTGGGTGGCGGTTTGGTTTTGGGGAGTTTGCTTCTTGTAGGAGGGGAGCCCGGGATTGGTAAAAGCACTCTTTTATTGCAAACTGCTTCCTCCTTAGCCAAGAGCGCTCGCGGACCTGTTTTATACATCTCAGGGGAAGAATCAACACAGCAAATTAAGATGAGAGCGAGCCGGTTAAAGGTCGAGACCGAGAAAATCCTTCTCCTTACCGAAACCAACATCGACCTCATCATCGCGGCGATTTCCAAATTAACCGAGGCAGGATCGCCTTGCCTGGTCATCGTTGATTCCATTCAGACAATGTATGATGAAAATTTTCCTTCCACACCCGGCAGTCTCGTCCAGGTCAAAGAATGCGCCTTGAAATTGCAAATGCTGGCCAAATCCAAACATCTTCCGATTATCCTGGTTGGTCATGTGACCAAAGAAGGAGCGGTGGCCGGACCCAAAACCCTCGAGCATCTGGTCGATGTGGTCTTATATTTAGAAGGGGAGCGATATCAAAATCTGCGTATTCTCCATGGTGTTAAAAACCGGTTTGGACCGACAGAAGAGGTCGGTGTGTTTGAGATGACGGAAGAGGGGCTGAAAGAGATAGAAAATCCCTCCAAGGCTTTTTTAGAAGAACGACTGGAAGCGCCGGGTTCCGCGATTACGCCCATTCTTTCAGGCAGTCGCACCTTTTTGGTCGAAATTCAATCTTTGCTTTCCAAAACCGTGTTTGGCTATCCCAAGCGGATTGTCTCTGGGTTTGATTTGAAGAGGTTGGATCTGCTTTTGGCGGTTTTACAAAAACGGATGCGCCTGCCTTTGGCAGCTTATGATGTTTATCTCAATGTGGTGGGTGGGATGACCGTTTTAGACCGGGCGGCTGATTTAGCGGTTTGCGCGAGCATCTTTTCGGTTTTTCGGAACAAATTGATTCGGTCAAAAACGGTCCTTTTGGGTGAGGTCGGTCTTTCTGGCGAGATTCGTCCGGTCAGTCAATTGAATAAAAGACTGAAGGAAGCCAAGGCCCTGGGTTTTGAACATTATCTTGGTCCCCAAACGAAAAGATTAGAAGTAGCCTTACAAGAGGCGCTTGAAGATTAATAAGGAGGTCTGATGAGAAATTGGGACTTTTCACAACTGGCTTTTGGTAATCTTTCGGGTTTGCATTTTGTGGTCATCTTTTTGGTGATTGGTTTAATTTTTTTGACAATTAGTCGAAGACTGCTTCGCTATGGCTCATTCTATGTGTTTATTGGCATTGTTGGTCTTTTGGTCGGCTTGCTTTTGGGAGAGCTTTTGGCTGACCCGATGAGTCGTTTACCCGGACCTTGGGGGAAATGGATGCCTTTGGTCGTGACCATCGTGGTTACCGCAACCAGTTTGGATTTCTTTTTGGGTCAGGCCAATAGTTGGAACAACTTTTTTAATGTTTTGCTTTCCCATCTTCTGAATCGACCCAAAAAGGTTGCTCCTGTCTCAGAGATTGTGGTTGATAGCTCGGTATTTATTGATGGTCGTATTGAAGAGATTGTGAAAACCGGTTTTATTTTGGGGAAACTGATTATCCCGCGTTTTGTCATTGACGAACTGCAGCGGATTTCTGACAGTCAGGATCCGATCAAGCGGGCGCGGGGTCGGCGCGGTTTGGAGATTCTTTTGAACTTAAGTAAATCTCCTTTGGTTGAAACCGAGGTGGTCGAGACCGATTTTAAGGAGCCGGTCGTGGATAAAAAATTGATTCGTTTGGCTGAAACCAGAGGAGCGCGATTGTTAACCGGTGACTATAATCTGAATCGGGTGGCAGAGATTTCCGGAGTGCGCGTGTTGAATATCAATGAACTGGCTAATGCCCTTCGCCCCCTTGTTTTACCCGGCGAGAGTCTGCGGGTGAAGGTGGTTGCCTTGGGCAAAGAAAAAGACCAAGGAGTGGGCTATTTGCCTGACGGAACAATGATTGTGGTGGAAGGGGGGCAGCGTTTGGTCGGGGAAGAGATTGATTGCGTGGTAGAGCGGATTTATCAAAGCGTGGCGGGTAAGATGATTTTCGTTAAGCCCAAAGGAATTAGAGGGGACCGATAGTGTTGCTTTTGTGGCTCTCATTGCCGGCGGTATCCACCGCTGTGACATAGTAATAGACCCCAAAAGCAGGCGGCAGATCAGAATAATTGGTTGTCTGCAAAGGGGTGCTATTGATTTTGCTAAAATTGACGCCATCAGAAGAACGGTAAACAAAGTAACCCGCCAAACCGAGGTTGTCGCTGGCTGCTGACCAGCTTAAGACGACATTGCCACCGCTGCGGCTGCCAGAGAGGTTTGAGGGAGAGGAAGGGGGTTGGGTGTCTTGCTCCACATTAAAAGTGACGCTGTCCTTTGCTTTAAACCCAGCCCGATCATAAAGAATGACGGAAAGAGCGTGAGAACCAAGGGAGAGGTTTTTGGTGTCATAAGTGGTAGAAAAAGGTGGGTTGGTCACGGTGGCAAAAAGGATTTCGTCAAGATAAAATTCCACCTGTTTGATGCCGGTTGGAGCAGAAACATTGGTTTGAATATTCAACATTCCCGAGACAGAAGCGTTGTTGGTTGGTTGGGTGATTTGGATTTTCGGTTGATTTTCCGGTGAATGAAGCGAGCAGTATTCAGTGGGCGGTTGATCATTATAACCATGGGCAATCGCCCAAGCACGCACCGGCGCTTCCCAGTTGGGATTATCGGGCATTTCCGAGTGGAGCACCCGATAGATTCTTTCTTCCACATACTCAGGTGGGGTTAAATCAGTGGCTAATTTATCTCCGCAGAGCTTGTCGATTTTGACGGTTGTTTTGGTAAAGGCGCGTTCCTTGGGGATTTGCCAAGGAGCAAAGATGTCCCGGTGGGTTGGTTCACCCGGAATGGGCAATTTACCGGTCAAGGCATCGACTTCCATCTCTTTGATTGAAGATGGTCGAGGGAATTCTTCGTCGGGCTTTTTTGCCAAGGCAGCGGTCATAAAATCATGGAAGATAGGGGCAGCGACCATTGCCCCGGCACTGCGATAATTTGACATCGGCGAATTGTCGTTGTTGCCCACCCAGACGCCGGTGACCAAAGAAGGAGTGTAGCCAAGCGTCCAGGCGTCACGATAAGCGGTGGTGGTGCCGGTTTTGGCGGCCACGGTTTTCCCTGGAATGTAGAGCCAACTTCGCGTTCCAAAAACTGGTGCCCGGGCGGTATTATCCGAAAGAATGGAAGAGATTTCATAGGCGATTTCCGGCTCAATGACTTCCCGGCCCTTATCTGGCTGCCATTGCTCAATCACCTGGCCCTTTTGGTCTTCGACCTTTAAAATGGCTGTTGGCGGATGATAATAGCCTTCATTAGCAAAGACAGCGTAGGCATTGGCTAACTCAAGCAGTTTTACCTCCCCGCTGCCCAAAACCAAAGAGAGACCATATTCTTCTTTGCTTCGATTTAAGGTGGTAATTCCAAAGTTGCGGGCTTGGTTTAAGGCGCGGTCAATACCGACCAAGGCAAGCATTTTGACTGCCGGAATGTTTAAAGAATTAGATAAAGCAGTACGGATGGTGACCGGACCCCTTGTTTTGTCATCATAGTTTTTGGGAATATAGCCGCCGCCAAAATTTGTCTCCAGGTCAAAAAGAACCGAAGCCGGGGCCCATTCGTCTTGAAAGGCAGTGGCGTAGACAATGGGTTTAAAAGCAGAGCCGGGTTGGCGTTTGGCAGTAGTGACATTGACATTGCCATCAATGGCAGGATTAAAGTAATCCCGCGAGCCCACCATCGCCAAGATTTGGCCGGTTTTGGGATCAAGGGAAACAAGAGCGGCGTTTTTTGCCCCTGCCCGTTTTTCATTCAATGGTCCCCATTTATTGATTACCTCTTCTGCCAGTTTTTGCTGATTGAGGTCCAAGGTGGTGGTCACTTTTAGCCCACCGGTTGAGACCAAACGCTCGCCGTATTTGCTGGTCAAAAGTTCCCGGACATACATAACAAAATGAGGAGCGATAATCGACTCGCGACGGGGGATAAAGTGCAATTTTTCTTTCTTGGCGGCTTCTGCTTGGGTCTTGGTAATGTAACCCTGCTCAGCCATCTTATCCAAAACATAATCTTTGCGGGCGAAGAGTTCATCGGTATGGGTGCCATAAGGAGAGTAATAGGTCGGCGCTTTGGGCAAGGCAATCAAAACAGCGGCTTCGGCTAAGCTTAAGTCTTTGGCGTGTTTATTAAAATAGGTCTGGGCCGCCGCTTCAATACCATAGGCGTTAGAGCCATAAGGAATCTGGTTGAGGTACATTGTCAAAATGGCATCTTTGGAGTAAAAAAGCTCTACCTCCATCGCCAAGATTGCCTCTTTAATTTTGCGCGAAAGGGTCCGTTTGGGCGAGGCGATGAGGGTGTTTTTGACGAATTGTTGGGTCAGAGTAGAGCCACCTTCCAGCCCGCGACCCAAATGAAAGATGTCATGAATCGCTGCTCGCAAAATGCCCCGAAAATCCAATCCAAAATGCCGATAAAAATTCTTGTCTTCAACCGCGACGGTTCCCTCTTTGACGATATCGGGAATCTCATTCTTGTTTAAAATAATCCGATTCTCTGCACCATAGATGGTGTAAAGGAGCTGACCGTTGCGGTCAAGAATCTCGGTTGATTCTACCGAGATTCTTTTTTGGAGACGGCCCGGGGTGGGCAAGTCTTTGAGATAATAGACGACCAAGAGCAGAAAAACAGCCAAAAAGATGAGCAGGGTTTGTAGTCCTGCCAAAAGAAAGGGTTTTATCCCATATCTTTTTGGTTTGAGACAACGTTTGATGTTTTGAAAATAATGTTGAAAAAAGGCTTTTAGCCGCATTCCATTGGCATAATAGCAAAAAAAGGGTACAATGTAAACAAAGGAAAAAATGGAACTTCCGGCTGATTTGTTAAAACGCGGTATTAAGAAGGTGATTGACAAGGAGAGCTTGCTTAGGCGGCTCAAAGCAAAATCCTTGCGCATTAAATTTGGCGTTGATCCTACTTCACCAAACATCCATCTTGGGCAGGCGGTTACCTTAAGGAAATTGGCCCAGTTGCAAGCGTTGGGTCATCAAATCATCTTTTTGATTGGTGATTTTACTGCCACAATTGGCGACCCTTCCGGTGCCAAAAAGACCCGACCAATCCTGACCAAAGAAGAGGTAGAGAAAAACGCCCAGACCTATCTTAAACAGGTGGGCAAGATTCTTGATGTTCACAAAACCGAGATTCAGCGCAATTCAAAGTGGTATTCCCAGATGAGCTTGGCTCAATTTTTCCAAATCAAAAGCCTTTTCAGTCTCCAGCGGATTTTGGAGCGGGATGATTTTAGTCAGAGATTAAAGAACGAGGTTGAAATTGGACTCCATGAAATTGATTACCCCGTTTTACAGGCTTATGATTCCGTTGTTTTGAAGGTTGATCTGGAAGTGGGCGGCAGTGATCAGGAATTCAATCTGCTGGCCGGTCGTCGTTTGATGAAACAACTGGGTCTGGCTCCTCAGGAAGTGGTGATGACCGAGCTTTTGGTCGGCACGGATGGTCAGAAGAAGATGTCTAAAAGTTTGGGCAATGCTATCGGCATTTGTGAACCAGCCAACCAGATGTATGGTAAGATAATGTCTTTAGATGACTCCCTGCTCCCTTCTTACTGGGAGTTGTGTACGGATTTGCCCTTAGAAAAATTGAACGAGCTCAAAAACCCGCGTGACCAAAAGGCTTATCTTGCCTTTGAGATAGTTAAAATTTACCACGGTCGTCAAAAAGCAGAGGAGGCGGCGCGTGAGTTTGAACGCGTTTTTCAGAAAGGTCTTCCCCCTTCTCAAATGTCGGAATTTGTCCTTCAAGGAGAATGGTCGGTTTTTGAATTATTGCCCAAATTAAAGCTGACCCAGAGCAAATCCGAGGCGCGGCGGTTGGTGGAGCAGAAGGGGGTAAAGATAGGTGGTCGGCTGATTGAAGATGCCAACGAGCGGATTCAATTGAAAGATGGTTTGGTGGTGCAAGTAGGTCGGCGCCGCTTTGCCAAAATCAAAACCAAAGAGTGATGACGATTAAAGAAAAAATTACTCAGCTTTTAGCAGAATTGGCCGGAGGAGAGTCTTTTTCCGTGGAGATTCCACCCCAAAAAGACGGTTTTGGCGATTATACCAGCAATTTGCCCCTTCGTTTAGCGACCAAGAAAAAAGAATCTCCTTTAAAAATTGGTCAAGAAATCATCCAAAAACTGCCAGAGACCGATTTCCTTGCCCAAAAGACGGTCGTGCCACCCGGCTTTCTTCATTTCTTTTTAAAAAAAGAGTGGTTGGTTGAGGCTCTTGGTGAGATTTTAAAGCAAGGGGAAGATTACGGCAAGAGCCGATCGGGCAAAGGGCAGTCGATTTTAATTGAGTTTCTCTCAGCCAATCCCACCGGTCCGCTCACTTTGGGTAACGGTCGAGGCGGGTTTTTAGGAGATTTTTTGGCTCAGTTATTTGAATTTCTTGGTTTCAAAGTGACCAGAGAATATTATGTCAATGATATGGGCACCCAGATTGAGAACTTGGGTCGCTCAGTATTAGGAGAAAAAGGAGAGGGGCTTTATCAAGGAGAGTACATCGAGGCATTAAAGCAAAAAATCAAGAGCCAAAGTCCAAAAGAGGCAGGACAAAAAGCAGCTCAGTTGATTTTAACCCAACTGATTCAAAAGACAGTTAAAAAAGCAAAGATTCAATTTGATTCTTGGGTTTTGGAAAGCGAAATTGTCCGGTCTGGATTGGTCGAAAAGGTGATTGCGGAATTGAAGCAGAAGAATCTTGTTTATCGAAAAGATGGTGCCCTTTGGTTTTGCGCCAGTCGGTTCCAAGACGACAAGGATCGGGTTTTGGTAAAGCAAAATGGCGAATATACCTATTTTTTGACCGATATTGCCTATCATCTCAACAAGCTCCAAAGGGGTTATCACCGCTTGATTAATATCTGGGGAGCGGACCATCACGGTGATGTGAACCGAATGTTGGCTGCGGCAGAGGTGTTTGGTTTTAAGGAAAGGCTTACCCTCATTCTTCATCAGTTTGTCTCATTGACTCAAGAGGGAGAGCAAGTAAAGATGTCCAAAAGAGCCGGTCGTTATCTCACCTTGGACCAGCTGATTGATGAAGTTGGTTTAGATGCGGTCCGTTTCTTTTATCTTTCCAAGTCGACTGATACCCATCTTGATTTTGATTTAGAAAAAGCCAAGGCGCAATCTCTTCAAAATCCGGTTTATTATATCCAATATGTTTCCGCTCGTTGCCACAGTCTTTTAGAAAAAGCAAAAGGGGTGTTGCCGGTCAAGCCAGACATTCCTTCACATCCTGCTGAAATCCGATTGCTCAAAAAACTGATTCATTTTCCTGACCTACTCCAGGAGATTGCTTTGCATTTTCAGGCTTATCGTCTGCCGAATTATCTTTTGGAATTGGCTGATTCGTTTCATCGTTTTTATGAAGAGTGTCCTGTTTTGGAAGAAAAAAACGCCGGTCGTCTGGCTCTGGTTTTGGCTACTCGGATGGTTTTGGAGAATGGTTTGCGTTTAATGAAAATCGAGGCGCCCAAGAGGATGTAATGAAAAAAATAGCCCAATTGATTTCTTTGTTTTTCAATCCCTTTATCTTAAGCCTGGCTTTGATTCTTCTGGCAATTGAAAGGAGTCATCTTTCTGAAAGGCTGCGTTTATTCTTTGCGCTTTACGCTGTTTTGGTGCATGGTCTTTTGCCCGCCTTGTTAATCCATCTTTGGATAAAAAAAGGGCGACCGATTGATGATGTCTTGGGCAACAAAGACCTTTTAAAAAATCGCTCCTTTGTCTTAGCCTGGGCGGTGGGGGTTTTCTTTTTGGAATTACTCTTTCTTTCTCTTCTGGAAAAACCCCAACCCCTCTTTTCCGTCACCTTGGCCCAACTCCTTTTGGTCTGGGCACTTTTTCTCGTCAATCAGCGCTATAAAATCAGCCTTCATATGTCGCTGGCCACCCTCTTTGTTTTGTTGTTACTCAGCCTGATTGGTTTGGGGTTTTGGCCTTGCCTTGTTGTTCTGCCTCTGGTTTTCTGGTCTCGTCTCTATCTCCATCGCCACACCCCAAAACAGCTTTGGGCCGGCTTTTTGGTTGGTCTGTTGGTTGGTGGAGGTTTTTGGTATTTTACCCTTTATTAACGCAATGAAAATTCAAAGACTCGGTTTTGGGAGAGCAAGTAGATCTTCTTGTTTGTAGCACTCACCCAAAAATCCTCAATCTGGCTGGGCTCTTCAAGGACAAACATTCGTTGATAATTGCCAGATTTATCAAACTGCAAGATTGTGTTTTCATCCAAAATAAAGAGACTCTCTAAGGCGGTATTGGTGAAGATTTTGGTTGGTTTTTGCAGTCGACCGTTTGGTTTGGGGATTCCTTTGAGAGCAAAATCTTTGACCAACTGCCCGCCCAAAAGCTTAACAACCGAACCATCGCTTTTCAGCACATAGACATAACCGTCTAACGCAAGGGAAAGGCTGTTTTTGAGGTCGACTGTTTTGGTGTCAACATAGGCTAAGGCTTTGGAATAGCCGACAGCCAATTTTTCGTATTTGTAGATTTGTCCCTCACGAGCATCCAAAAAATAGACATTGGTAAAGTAAGAGCCGATTTGGTCCGCCCTGTGCCAAGGCTCGTTGAGCACGGTATTAGCCTTTTCGATTTTATTTTCCGCGATGTTATATTCGTAGAGTCCGTTCTCTTGATAGAGAAGAAGAAGATTTTCCTGGTCTTGATACGCGCCCGCGATAAAGCGGCCAGAGTTTTGTGGAAGATAGTTAGGGTTGGTTTTGTTTTGGTAGATGCGGTTATTTTGGGAGTCGATAGCAAAGATGTCTTTGTCAACGACAAAGATTCGCTGGGCCGAGACATTGCCCAGTGGATTCAAGTTTAGGCTTTCTTTGGCTTTGAGACGGCTGATTTGATTAAGTTTGTCCAACTGGAAATTGATTTTGGCGCTCAGATCTTGTTTTTCTTTGGAATGGACCGTCTCCAGCATGGAGAGCGCTTCCTGAAAGAGTTGGGTTGCCTTGCCTTTGTCTGTCTTAGCCATTTCCTGAGCCTGGTGGTATTTGTCTTCCACCTGCATAATCACGCGGCGCTCGTTTTGGTAGGGTTGGATGACCTCTTTGTTCAAATAGGGATAAGCGGTTCGGAAGAAGAAGACCAAGAGGACCAAAACCAAAAGAGCGGCCAGAACCTGTTTTTGTTTGAATCTTTTCAAAAAGGAAGTGAGTCCTTGTTTTTTCTCGATTTCTTTGAGATTTTCCTTCGTTTTTTCGACTGCCTCTTCTTTGGCTTTTTGAAGGAAGGAACCTGTTTTTTGCGCTTGTTGTGAAAAGGAGGCAAAAAGATGTCGCAAAGAAAGACCCAATTCCTGGTCAAGGTTAACAGTTTGGAAGATGGGGTTTTCTCCCTTTTGAATCTTGATGAACAGCCCGCCACCTGTCTTTACCTTTTCTTTTTTAAAGGCGTCTAAGATGGATTCGACGGCTTCTTCAAAAGAGTGGCCCAAAGCCTCGGCTATCTTTTCGGCAGGTAAAGCGTTAAACAAATCATTGTTGCCCACCACAAACAGGTCATTCTCATTGAGTGTTCCGCTGAGGAGATAGGCAAAGGCACCTTTGGGATTGGCTTCTTTGGGTTGGTCAGCGGTGATTTCGGTGAGTTGCCCTTCACGCGCAAGATAACATTTAAGATGTCCGAAGGAACTCACCTCGAGTCGGTCATTTTCTATATGGAGGGCAATTGCGGAGAGGGTGTCGAGCCACTCTGTTTCTCCTCTCTCGCTAATTTTGGTCAGCATTTGATTAATCGCCCAAAGTCCTTTTTCAAAGTTGGGTTCTCGTTTAACCGTTTGGATGATTTTATAGGCCAGGGCATTGAAAGAAGGCCAAGGGTTTTTGATTTCGATTAAAAAAGAAAACGGAGGCTCGGCGAAAGCGACCAATGATTGCCCCAAAGAAACCTTTTTGTGAGTTAAAGCGACCGCCGCACTGGTTAACTTCATTCTTCCCCTTCGCCCCGCCATAGTCCAGCCAAGCATTGGCCCAAAACCCAAGTGGGTGCCTTCTCCCTAACTCCTCGGAGTTAAGGAAGTGAGACTCCCCCGAAAGCGAATTAAGGTCAACCTTGTTACTGACTGTGGCAGGGCATCTTTAATATATAACATCTTGACATCACCGTCAAAATCGATTTTCGCCAGGGAAGTTTTTTGCGATTGTGTTGTTTGAATTGGTTCTTTTTTGCAACCAGAACCAAAAAGCCTTTCTTTTGGTTATCTTTCAAAGCGACCCTTACTTTTTTACTTTTACATCAAGCGCGAAGAAGGACAAGGGTTGTTACTTTCGATTTTTTTGGACCATTTTTCTCAATAACCCACCCCACAAACTTATGGATAGTTTTTAAGAGCCAAAAAAGCATTGCGGGAGGTGTAGTCGCTGGGTGGTGAGGGGCAGAAAAGAGGTGGTCGACCCCTGCCTTTCTTCAGCATAATTCTGACCGGATAATCCTCAAATCCCAATTCCCAAAGAATTGGTCCTTCCTTTGCTTGGCAAGGGCAATCATTTTAAAAGATGATGCTTTAGATTTTGTTTTGTCCGACATTGAGTGTCTGCTTCTGGTTTGAAATATTCAATCGTTTCTTTGATGATTTGCCTAAGGGGCATCAACCGGTGTTTTGGCTGCCGCTCCTGGAGTTTTTGGGAGACAAGCGAAAGCCGGAGGAGGGGGCTGTTTTCTAATTTCTCGGGTTGATGATAATGGCGAATTGCCTGATAGACCTCTTCATCGTTCACAAGCGAAAGCCTACCGGAAAAACGATTGACCAAATCTCCGCTGAAGGTAATTAACCAATGATAAGCAGGGTGGTTGGCAATCATAAGATAAAAGAGGAGATAGGGTAAGAAGAGATTTTCTGGTTGACTAAATTGAGTTTTTAAAAAGGCGAAAAGACTGCCAAAGAGGCAGAGCGGCTGGAAGATTAAGCCAGAGAAAAGAGCTCATGCATTTTAGGGCGGCGAGAGATTTTTGAGCCGCCTCTCTGATTATTAAGCAGAAAAGCCAGAAATCTCGAGGTTAAAAGGGCTTAATTGGAGAAGGGTTGGTTTGAGGGTTGAGACAATTACCGGAATGATGTGCTATAATTTTAACTGCGGGGTGTCGTATAGCGGCTATTATGCAGGGCTGGGGGTCCTGCGACCCGGGTTCGACTCCCGGCACCCCGACCAAACAAGACTTTCATCATTTCTGGGGGAGTTGTCTGCTTGCTACTTGGAGGATTGTCCTTTATGCAATCACGCAAATTGAATTTGAGGCAACGCCAGATTCCAGAATTAAAACCGTCAAAAAATAGCCGATGCTTTGGGCGTGAGCTTGACATTTAATGAAAAAATAACTATGCAAAGCAAGATTAAAAAGCCAATTAAAGAGCTGCCAAAAGTTGAAAGACCAAGAGAAAAGTTAATGCAGTATGGTCCGGAAAAACTCTCTAATTC
>Ga0078972_1002786_pt1 | contig 55876 bp, 41 predicted proteins | sample YelNatPaOPGAMG01_FD_67568 | JGI IMG/M metagenome (GOLD analysis project Ga0078972, IMG submission 67568) | Hot spring thermophilic microbial communities from Obsidian Pool, Yellowstone National Park, USA - OP-RAMG-01 (SPADES assembly) (version 2) | ecosystem: Environmental > Aquatic > Thermal... | reverse complement strand
TCGACATTACCATATAATAATGAATCTTCATATTTGTCTTTTTCACCGCATACGCAAGACAGTAAGCAAAAATTTGATTCGTTTCAGAATCCGGTTTCAACATAAATTGCCTCTGTGTGCATCTATGCGTAACCATATATGTCCTATTTGGAATTATGCATCGAGGCTGCGTCATCTCTAATTCCTCCTTCTTATTCCCATTATCGAACATAATTGAGTAAAAGTTTCCTAAAATATAACTTGGGTTCGGAGTTGGAAGGGGGGGTAAGGGAAAATTAACATGGGTGCGGATGAGGTAACATGGGTGCGGATGGGATGGGAGGATGGGAAAAAAAATAACCTGGGTGCGGGGGGAGGGGTGTGAAAATATAACTTGGGTTCGGAGTTGGGAAGTTGGACCTTAACATGGGTTCGGAATTACGAACATGGGTTCGGAATACGGAATAATAAAATAACATGGGTGCGGGGGGGGAGGTGCGGGGGGAGGGTAACATGGGTGCGGGGGGAGGGGGGGGAAGATTTACATTGATATTGATAAAATAAAGCTTTTAGGGTACTAAAATATAATTCACGATATCGAGGTGTAATAATGGCTAAAACATTAGGGGATATTATAGATGTGGCAGTCGGCTTAAAAAGAAGAAAAGAATGGTTAAAAGCACTAAAAATTTATCGCCTCATTTTCGAAGCAGCACCTTTCGACAGTGAAATCAGGCTTGACATTTCAGATGCAATAATGGCACTTGGGTTTCAAGATCTCGCTGCATTAGCATACGAAGAAACATGCAAATTCGCTGCAAGGGCAGGTTACCCGCTCCTTGCAATTGATGCTGCCAAGAAATTATCAGCCATAGAAAATTGGGAACCTCTCCGTCAGGCTACACCTTTAACTCCAGCATCGAGCAGGAATAAAGGTGAACAAATGCTTCATATGATAGCGCAACTTTATGGTAGCGACTCTACAATTTTAGGCAAAACCACACGGCTTGCCCCTGTCGACCGACAAGTTCCGGTACAGGAAAATGTGGATCTCGATTTTCCTGTCCAACCTGATAGCCTCGCCCGAACCACAGTTGAACTCATGATAAAAACTTCAGAAACCACCCCATTCCCATCAACCCTTCCCCCAATCCCTATTCTCTCCGACCTACCACCTGAGCTTTTTGTAAAATTCCTCGCGGAAGTATCATTAATCGAACTTGAAAGCGGAAAAACCATTCTTCTCGAAGGGGAAGAAGCAAGCACATTCTATATGATAATCAGAGGGAGGGTAAGCATCTGGAAAGCAGGACCTACTGGCAAAAGAATTAATCTTGCAAGCCTTGGTGAAGGTTCTATTTTTGGCGAAATGGCTTTAATAACGCAGCTTCCAAGAACAGCAAATGTCGAAACAACAACCGAAACCCATCTCCTCGAATTTCAAAAATCCAGATTGGAAGAACTTAGCAAAGATTCCATAGTTATCGAAGCCGCACTCGAAAGATTCACAAGAGAAAGGCTCATAGGAAATCTCCTCGCCACCAACCCAATCTTTCAACCTTTCGACAAAAAACAAAGATACGAACTACTCACGAGATTTACCGCTCATGAAGTCACACCAGGAACAATTCTTGTTCGTAGCAATCAAGAAGGTAGAGGGCTTTATATCATCCTCTACGGCAGTGTGGATGTTTTGAAACAGGAAAATGGTAAAGAGATTCTAATCGCGACACTCCACTCTGGCGACATTTTTGGAGAAATTTCTCTCATAAAAGACACACCAACAACTGCCACCGTTAGAGCTGCAACCCACTCAACAATTCTTTTCCTCCCTAAAGAGTACTTTCAAAAACTCGTCGAATCAATACCGCATTTGAAAGAATACTTTGCAAAACTGAGTGAAGAGAGACTTACCATGGCAGAAAAAGTAGTAGCAAGAGCCCGAGAAATGGAAGAACAATCCATAATTCAAGAAGATGAATTAATAATAATTTAAACAATATCATTTAGCATTTATCACTCAAGCATTATCACTCACTCCGATCACTCACTCCGAACCCATGTTACATTTATTATTCATCATTTCTCCCGGAATCATCTAAATTCATAAATTCCACCTGCATAAAAAAACCTTTTAAAAATGGATTCCCGCTGCAGTAACGGATCCCTGCTGAAGTTTATCCGCCAAAGTGGGGACAATAGGTTCCTGCTTTCGCAATAGGTTCCTGCTTTCGCAGGAACAAGGTTTATCCCTGCAAAGGCAGGGGCAGGAATAACCGCAATACCCACTCCTATCCCAAAAATTTATTCTGGATAAAAGCAAAATAATGTACACAAAATAAAACTTTTTACTTTGCTTTAACCGCTTTTATGCTATAATTTTAATACAATGATGAGGTTAACGGTCAAGTTAGACGACAAATATTTTGCTTCCTTGAAATTAAAAGAAACTTTTGATTATGCATCTGCCCGTATAATCCAGGTTTTTTTTATGTTCACCATTACTTTTTCATCCTGCGCAAAAGTTGAAGAAAATCCTCCCGTAGATACAAACACTGAAGGGGAATTAATAATCGAAAATCCAACAAAAGAAGTTTGTAACAACAAAGATGACGATGGAAACGGACTGATCGACGACGGTGAAGGAAAAAATGGTGAACTGATTGAACCCTGTTCAACTCCATGTGGAGACGGCTGGAGGTCATGCTTTGCCGGTGAATGGTGGCCATGCGACGCCCCTCAACCAGACGCTCAGGGTAACTGCTCCTGCATTGAAGGCACACAGAAAAGATGCGAAACCAGATGTGGTGTCGGCATTCAAACATGCATAAACAAAGTCTGGGGCCCATGCTCAGCAGGAACAGGGGGTCCTGAAATATGCGACAACGGCATTGACGACGACTGTGACGGAGAAATAGACGAAGGAGCATGCGGATGTCAAAATGGAAGCACAAAGCCATGCGGAGAAGACAAAGGAGAATGCACACCCGGCACTCAAACCTGCACTAATAATGAATGGGGAGAATGTGTTGGCTATCAGGGTCCCAAACCGGAAACATGCAACGACCTTGACGATGATTGCGATGGAATAGTTGATAATAACATCGACGGAGACAGATACGAAGAAAACCAGAACTGTAACCAGACAGAAAGACTCCCTAACGCAGATGAAAACGGCGCTGAAAATGCTTTTTCTGCAACTATGGTTCCCGACGGCGATGAAGACTGGTTTCTCATTCACGCAGAAGAAGCAAACCATGTATGTGTCCCCTTTACCGAACAGTGTTGTTTCAAATTCAGAGCAATCATTTCAGTACCTCGTGGAGATTTGCCTCTCATGTGCCTTTACGAATCAGGTTGTTCAGATACACCACAATGCACAACTCCTAATCAGAGCACCCTTGAAATTTCATGGTCCGGAACATGCTCTTACGATGACAGCAGAGATATTACTCTTAAAGTTTACATGCCTACTGGAAAGAAAAACTGCAGGGAATATACAATAAGGTATCGCTTCATTTATGAATAGTAACAATATCCACAAAAACTTCACCTTTCAAAACCCCTGTTTCATCCTGCGCCAAACCCCTCATCACAAGCCCCATCCTTTCCGCTGACAGATTCACAATGCTTCCGCTACAATAGGAACTACCTTTAAGATAAATTTTTTCAATTTCCGAAAGATTCCCAACCCCATTTATATCCGAAATCTCCACAAGTGAAAATGAACAACCTTCAGCTGATGACCCATTTGCAGAAACAAGAATAAAAATATTGCCACTGGCACTATCAGCCTTATTCGGCATAAAATTAAAAGCGTCTTCAATTGAAAAATCTTCTGCAAAATCAAAATACAACTGCTTTAATTCAAACTCCCCACGAGGTGCCGACCTATTAAACTTATAAATTTCCAGGTAATGATTTAACACTTTTACAAAAGCAATTTCCTTTTCCACTTCTCCTGCCGACTCCATTACCACAAGTCCCGAACCTCCGCTATGCGAATCATCCTCGCCCGCATCTATCGGACTCAAATCAAAAGGAACAATCTCCCCTTCTTCAGTCATATTCCATCTAAAAAGTAAAGACCTCCCCTTTCCCATCCCATTGAGTTCTCCCCATCCAGCAATAATAAAACCCTCTCCAGCAAATACAACTCTTACACCGTAAAAACTTTTCCCTTCACCAGAAACCACTACCCTATCCCTGGCAGTTTCCCTCCCGCCAAAAAGGTCAAATACATGAATTCCAAGTCCCGATGGCTCTATTCCAGCAACTACTACAAACTTGCTTCCGCCCATCTCAGCATCAAAACTTTTTCCTTCCACAAAAGAAACCGCTTCAAGAAAAACACCATAACTTTCCATCCCGGAACACTTATCAAATGCTGTATAACACAAATTACATGTAACCCCATCAATACTCGGGCAGTAGCCAATAAATCCGGAGCATCCATTATTTCCCCACGAAAATAAATTAATACCAGAAAGCAATAAATCAGCAGTAGCAAGGCAATACGATAAATCCAGACTCCGAGAAACTGAATTCCCCCATGAACCATTTTCGTCGAAAAATATCGTTTTCAAATCTGCAGTCTCCCCATTACCTACCCCTACCTCTTCTGTCCATGAAACTGCAAAGCCATTCATCAGAGGAAAAGATGCAATAGAATCCTTTTCTCCTCCAGCATTATCTAAAACCATAGTTGTCTCATAGGAACAACCTTCCTGACAGAAATTCTCTCCTGCTCCCCCAATATCGCATTCCTCACCCACCTCTACAATGCCATTTCCGCAAATAGATTTGAAAAGGCTAATGGTTAAATTAACCCTTTTGCCATGCAAAAGAGAAACACTGGAATACCCCTTCCCTGCAATAAAATCACTGTTTCCTGATACATCCCTGCATCCATTCGAAGGGCAAGTATATCCATTCACACTCACACGAACCAGCCCATCAATTTCTGTCCACAACTCAAAAGTCTGAGGGAAAGGAGTCCTTGCAAAAAATCCCCACTTCTCATTTTCAAACCCTGTAGATTCAAGAATCACTTCAATATATTTAATTTCCTTGCAACTCTCAGCACAACTTTCATCCTGGTCTATAGTTAAAACAAGAGCGCTTTTGTTATCAGGAACTTCGATATTACATGATGCACCAAAAAAGAAAAATAACCACATGCCCAAAAGTATTTTAAAATTTTTCCACAAATAAGTTGCCATTTCTAAGTTTTAATATTACAAAAAAGAAGTATAATTTTTCAACTTAACATAAACAAAACCAACTAAAGGCACAGGGAGGAAAAAAATGTTTAAAAATGCGTTAAAAGTTTCACACATTTCTCTCAGTTTCTTCTTATTTTTTGCCTTTACGATATTTCTTGCTTATGGATGTGGAGGCGAAGAAGAAAAAGATTGCTCTTTAGTCCAGAACCCATGCGAAGAATTGAGCAAACTTAGTTGCAACACCTCAGGAAGTCAAATACTCGTATGTCAGGAAAACGAAGATGGATGCCTCCAATGGGGAACATACATGGATTGTCAGGCTGAGGGGAAAATTTGCGACGATACTGGTGAACAGCCCACATGCAAATGCAATAATACCTGCCCTGAAAAAAATCAGATGCGCTGTCAGGGAACAGCGATACAAACATGCGAGGAAAACGAACATGGATGCCTCGGCTGGGTAACCACCACTGACTGTAAGGACGAAAATAAAATCTGCGATGATTCAGGGCTTGCACCCCAGTGTGTCCAGGGTTGCACAGATGAATGCAACTATGTAGACGAAACAGGTTGCGATGGAACGCAAATTCAGACATGCGCAATGTCTACAATGGGTTGCCTGGAATGGGTTGCAGGAACAGATTGTGCAGACACGGGGCAGATTTGCGAGATTATAAACAACACTGCTACCTGCGTTTCATCATGCACCGACGAATGCACTCAGGAAAATTCAACAAGATGCAAGGACACAGATCCATCAACAATCATTGAAATTTGCCAGAGAGGAACTGATGGTTGCCTGCACTGGAGCCAGGGAATAAATTGTGCAGACGAAAATAAAATATGCTTCCATGATTCTGAAACCGGTTTGACTGAATGCAGAAGTGTATGCACTGACGAATGCCCGGCAGCCAACGAAACGAGATGTAACCTAACTGTGATAGAAAAATGCGAGATGGGTAGTGAAGGCTGTCTTGTCTGGAATCCTCAAACTGATTGTGCAACTTCCGGTCTTAGGTGCGATGATACTTCCGAACCAGCTACCTGTGTAAGCGGGAGCGGAGAGTCATGCAGTGATATTGAACTCATAACGACGGTCCCATTTACAAAAACAGGAACGGATTTCACGGCAGATTATAGCGATGACATGGCTTTCACCGATTCTTCCTGCGAAGCACGCTCATCCGGTCAGGTAGAAGCAGTATTTGCTATAGACCTCATGCCAGGTCAGGAACTTTATGTTCAGGAAAGGGGAGGACTGGATGCTGTTGTTAGCCTCCAGAGTACCTGTGGCAGCAGTTCACCATGCATAATTTCCGATGATTTCTGGTACGATGATGGTCCTGCCAGGTACACTGCATCCTCATACGAAAGGATATACATAATCATTGAAGCATTGTCGGATTCACCATGGGAAACAGACTACGAAATATATGTTGACATAGTTCCACCTGAAAATTGTGGTGATGGAAACGATAATGACCTTGATACTTTCACCGATTGCGATGATTCCGATTGCTTTGGCAATTCAACTTACTGCACAACAGAAACAAATTGCAATGATGGTAATGACAATGATGGGGATGGCACCACCGATTGTAATGATTCAGACTGCTCAAGTTTAGATGTATGCCAGCCTTATAAAGGATACTGGCAGGAGTTTGGATCAGATGAACCTGTCGATTTGACCAATCACTCAATAATTTTTCAACCTGCGCCCTCCGATGTAAATCTCTACACATGGACATCTTCAGGTGGAACAACATCTTACCCAGTTACTCCAGGCACAGGAACAGTGTCAACTCAAAACCTTAGCCTCACCGATGATTCTTATTCAAATTATTCATTTGGAGGTGGAAATACATTCAACTTCTTCAGAAACACTTATTCTTCGATGTTCATTGGTTCAAATGGATTCATAACTTTTGGTGAAGGTGATACAGATTTCTCTCCCTCTCTATCAGACTTTTTCGACACGCCAAGAATTGCCACCTTCTGGAGGGATCTCAATCCATCAACAGGAGGAACTGTAACAGTGGACGAATTTTCCGACAGAATTGTAATAACATTTGATTCAGTACCACGAGCATTTTCTACACAAACCGTAAGTTTTCAAACAATACTCCACTTCCAATCTTCCACAACTCCTGGTGTAATAGAGTTTCACTACCTTGGTATTCAGGTTCCTGACAGTGGTATGGTTGGTATAGGAAATGGCGTTGGGGACGGAACATATCCAACGGAAACAAATTTCATATAACCCTGATTATTAAGGAGAAAAAAATGACAGACAAACCTGCTGATGACGCTACAGTATGGAATAACAAAGGGCTGGAATTCGACCGCCTTGCTCGCTGGGAAGAAGCAATTCAGGCATTTGATAAAGCAATTGAATTGAAACCGGATTTCCACCCTGCATGGAATAACAAGGGGCTTGCACTCATGAATCTTGGTCGCTACGAAGAAGCAATACAAGCCTTTGAAAGAGCAACAGAAATAAAACCAGACTATGAACAGGCATGGAATAACAAAGGGGTGACTCTGGGCTTTTTAGGGAGATATGAAGAAGCAATCACTGCATTCGACAGGGCATTAGCAATTAAATCCGATTATGCCTCTGCATGGAACAACAAAGGTCTCGCTCTCGGCAATCTCGGTCGTTACGAAGAAGCATTGAAAGCCCACACTAAAGCCATAGAATTAAACCCGGATTTAGCATCTGCGTGGTATAACAAAGGTATGATATGTACAAAACTAAGTCTATTTGAGGAAGCAGTTTCATCTTACGACAGAGCAGTGCAATTAAACCCTGACTTTTTGATGGCATGGAATAATAAAAGTGTAATTCTACTCAATACCGGTCGTCCTCAAGAGGCACTAATCGCCATAGAAAAAGCATTAGAACTGGCTCCAGATTTTACTCAGGCATGGTATAATAAAGGAGTTGCACTTGCTGATATGGGAAAATTTCAGGAAGCCATTGATGCATTCGATAAAGCGATAGATTTAGAGCCAGACCATATCAATGCCCTATACAACAAAGGTGTTACACTCCTCGACATTGGAAAACCCCAGGAAGCTATCAAGGTTTTTGACAGAGTACTTCAGATAAACCCCAACGATGAGGATGCTAAATACAACAGGGACTATGCATATTCTTTACTAAAACAGTAGTTCTGACTATGCTTACCATAACCGCATTCCGACCGCATTCCGACCATGTTAAATTTTGACCGATAACTTAATCGGAGTCGAAGCCATCGAAGTTAAGCCACAGAGAGGCGTTCTTATGCATCGTTCCATGAAGGGTGTCGGAACGTAGTTGAAGGGTGATTCGGTTCAACGGCTATAGCTCAACTACGCTCAGCAACCGTGATTCCAAAAACTTCAATAAAAAGATTTCAAAGGTCTGCTACCACCACGGTAAATTTGTTCGATTGGTATTCTGGCGGGACTATATCCTCAGTTTTATGACCTGGTCCAAGCGTCTCATTAAGATAACTTTCTACCCTGCTTTTCATCCCCATACTTACAAGAAAATAGTGTCTCTCTCCTTTATGAGCAGCAAGCCATGCTTTAAATTTTCCATCATCCATTGTCTCATCAATTATGGCTCTTCCACCTGTATAAAAATTTTCCCCCTTCCAGTTTAATTTAAACACAATGAGCCTCTGATTGGGAGATGTTCTGTGCTTGTAGTATGCCCTTATGATGTAAGCCTGAGACCAGTGAGGAGAAATTTCAACAAGGAATATGTTCATAGCCCATCCTGCGAATGTGCATGCCAAAACCACAAAGCCTATTATCGCAATTTTTCGAATTTTAGGAAAAATGACCAAAATCAAAAATGCTCCTGCTATAATTGAAAAAACTGTCATTTCCAAGGCGTAATCGTACTTCTCTCCGGTGGGCCATGCTCTCGAATAGTTATAGATGAACAGGTGAATCAATCTCTCAAACCCCTTTGTACCGGCTGAAGGTTTAAAAGAAACATCCCTTGCTGCAAAAGCAAGCAGGCAAAAAGCACCTACAAGTGCTGCTGGAGCATATTTTACTTTCCCTTCAAACAAATCCTTGATGAATATTCCAACTGCTATTGCAAGTGGTGGAACCGCAGGGAAAATATAGTGATGAAATTTTGTCACCATCATACTAAAAAGCATGAAAGCACAGACAAACCAGCAAATTATGAATATAAAAGAACGGTCTTCACTCGGGTCATCTCCAGCCCTATCCTTTGACCACAAACGATACAAAAGGGCTGCTGGAATAAAACCAACCCATGGAAATGTTCCAACAACCAGTTCCTGAACATAGTAACCGAATGTCCCGACATCTCCGTGAACACCAACAGCAAGACGATTTATATGGTCGTGAACTAAAAGACGGTCTAAGAATGCATTCCCGTGCCTCAGGTGCATTGCCACAAACCAGGGGAAACCAACAGAAAGCACAATTACTGCACCACGAAGTAACCTTACTTCCTTTAGTTTCTTCCAGTCTCCCGTGATTATAAGGTGAAGGAGGACAACCGCACCAGGAAGGAAAATTCCTCCAAGCCCCTTACCTAAAAGGGCAACACTCGCTGCAAGATAACCTCCCATAAAATAAAGAACCTGGGTCCTCCTTTCGTTCCTGAGTGAATAAATTACGATAGCCCATGGTATACCGAATATAGGACCAAGTGCCCAGACAGGAAACTTTATAACCTGAGTTTCCATTCTGACATTTTCCTGCCCGAGTGTCCCCCAGTTAAAATGCATGCTTCTCGTTGAATAGTAAATGAATTGAGAAAGAGATATCAGAACAAATGCAAAAACAAGAAAATGAAATGCACTGAAAGGAATTTTTATTTTGCCTAATTTAAGTGTAAAAACTTTAACTTTTCTATCCGGACTTTCGTAAAGTCCGAGCATTATCAAACACATCGAAACTGTGAGCGGCGCAACAAATGGCATATCAGTCATGGTTTGATGAGAAAGGAAAAAGTAAAATGGCATGGTGGTCAAAACGATTGCAGCAAAAAAGCCAGCTTTCCACCCCCATCTTCTTTTTACTGCATGATAAACTGCCATTATTCCCATTATCGCTATAATGCCTATAGGACCCCTTGCACCCCAATCAATCAGTGAGGAATTACCATCAGGCCAGAAATTAACACCCAAAAGTCCCATACCAAGTGCCATCAACCACATATCGAGGACAGGTTTTGAAAAAAACCAGTCATTGTACCAGAAAAGAGATATCCAGTCGTCCTGTTCAAGTATTCTTCTTGCCACCTCTCCATAATGTCCTTCCCATGGGTCCCATGCCCCAAAACTTCCGATTCTTGCCATAATGAGCCCACCTGAAATCAAAAGGACAAAGAGCCACATCCACCTCACATACCATTTTTCTTTCTCCTCGGTAGGACTTCCTGCTTCACCCAAACCAAAGGAGCACCTTGCTGTTTCAGTGCTCAAATTCCACGCTCCCATCATATCGAGGATTCCCACGCCTGCTACCAAAAGTAAGAAAATACCTGCCCACAACCCGTACATCGCATGCCCCAACTTTCTTGCAACATTTGGATTGGAAACATCCGCAGTTCCTGACATAAGGTAGGCAAGTATCCCGCATGAAACCACTACCAGTATTGCCCCCCTGATAAAGTTGGGCTTTTTAATAAACTTAAAAAAATCACCCCAATTTTTTTCCCTTTTTGCTTTTTCTTCCATCGTTTTTACCTTTGTTTAACCTTACTTATAAACTTCGCTTTAGTTTTTTACCACAAATTTTAAATGTCGCAAGAGTAATAAAAAAACTTTAAAACCTTTTTAATCTTTCTTCGTTTCATCATTATAAAAAGAAACTGAAAAAATCTGGAGGTTTATATGTTAAAGTTATCAAAATTACGATTGTTTCCTCAAATTTCCAACTCATCCCTGCGATACACTATTTTTACAATGGTTACATTTTTCTTCCTTTCCCATAAAATACACGCGCAGGGAATGCTGATTCCAAAAGACAGCTCTCTCGAACCTCTCGAACTTAAATCTCACAGAGTCGAAGTAGAAATATTAGATGGTGTAAGTAAAACAACTCTAACTCAGGTCTTTCACAGTAATTGCTCAAGTAGCATCGAAGCAACTTATATCTTTCCTCTCCCTTCAAACGCAGCAGTAAGCAATTTTGCTATCTGGATTGATGGTAAAAAGAAAAATGGAGAAATCCTCGAAAAAGATGAAGCAGAAAAAATATACCAGCAAATAGTATCAAGACTCAAGGACCCGGGAATACTCGATTACATGGGTGGAAAAGTTTTCAGAGCCAGAATCTTCCCTATTCCACCGGGAGCGGACCAAAAAGTAGAAATATCCTTTACCCAGACACTCCCCTTCCAGAGTAACATGTATAAATATGTCTATCCTCTTAAAACAAGTGGAAAGCCCGCAGTTACAAAAGAGGATTTTACTTTTACTGCAAAAATAAAAGCACAGAACCCTATAAAAACCATTTACAGCCCGACACACAAAATCGATGTACAGATGAATGGAGCAAAAGAAGCAGTAGTTGGTTTTGAGCAAACCAGAGCGACTCTGGAGAATAATTTTATCCTTTACTACTCAGTTTCCGAAGACCGAATTGGACTGAGTGTTTTAACCCATAAGACAGGCGCTACAGGAACTTTTTTTCTTATGCTCTCCCCCGGAGGAATAACTCAGCAGAGCGAGGTCGTTGCAAAGAATATAACATTTGTCCTCGATACTTCCGGTTCAATGAACGGAGATAAAATAAAGGGTGCAAAAGAATCACTGAAATGGTGTCTTGAACATCTTGAATCAAACGAAGAGTTTAATGTAATCCGATTTTCTTCAACTGCACAGGCATTTTTTGAAAAACCTGTAACTTCAAATAGAGAAAACAAAAAAATCGCTCTCGAAAAAATAGGCTCTATAAATGCCGCAGGTGGAACAGCAATCGAATCCGCACTCAGGTTAGCCCTATCACAGAAGGAAGGAATCTCAAATCTCCCCCATTTCGTTATTTTCATAACCGATGGAATGCCCACTGTTGGAATGACCGAACCTAAAGACATAATAAAAATGGTTAGTAGTTTAAATTCTGATGGAAAATCAAGAATCTTTGCATTTGGTCTTGGTGAAGATGTTAATGCAAATTTCCTCGATATGCTGACTTCACAAAACCATGGTTATGCGCAATACATTGAATCGGGTGAAAAGATAGAAAATGCTGTAAAAAAACTCTACGATGCAGTTGCCCATCCTGCAATGACGGATGTAGAACTGACAGTAGAGGAGATAGATTCAAGCGACATCTTCCCTCAAAAAATTCCCGACCTTTTCTACGGGGAGCAAATAACAATTGCAGGAAGATATGCAAAAGGAGGAAATTCAAAAATAATACTTACCGGAAGAATAGGGAACAAGTTAAAAAAGATAACTTATACCCGTCAGTTTCCTGCAAATGATTCTGAAAATGAATTCATTGACCATATATGGGCAACACGAAAAGTAGGATACCTTCTCGACCAGATTAGACTTAACGGAGAAAGCAGTGAGCTGCGCGATGAAGTTATCGCACTTGCAAGAACATACGGAATTGTAACACCATACACATCCTATCTTGTTGTTGAAGATAATATAGGACCCTTAGAAGAGGAAGGACATCCACTTTACGACCCTCATCCAACACCACCAACTCCAATGCCACCATACATTCCACCTCCCAACGAGGTAGGAATACCATATTATACTGCTCCATCTGATTATCCAAAAACCTCTGGTAAGAGCAAACAGGAAGAGGAGATTCTCGAAGCAATGGATAGTATCAGTGAATCAAAGGGTTCTCTCAGTTCTCCGGGAGCTATGGGAAAGAAGGGTGCACAGATGAGCAAGGTTTTAAGTGAAATGAAGAATGCCCAAATAGATGAACAAACAATCACGAAAACCATCGGCGAGAAAGTTTTCATTTTAAGAAATGGAATATGGATAGATACTAAATACCAGAAAAATATGAAACTCCTCGAAATAAAATTTGGTTCACCAGCATATTTCACGCTTTTGAAGATAAAGCCTGACTTAAAAAAAATACTGACACTCGGGACAGAAATTATGGTTGTGGTTGGAAATGAAAAAGCAATAGCAATTTCCCTGAACATAGAAAAAGAACCCAACGAAGAAACAATAATAAAATTTTTAAAGTAGAAAAGGAGGTTTAAAATGAAAAGAAACAATTACAAACTAATTATTCTTTTATGTTTCGTTTTTCCATTCAAAGTTCATGCATCAGAACTTTATTCTTCCTACTGTGATGATTATAATACATGCCCACAAATTTCATTTTATCAGCCTGAACCTGTTGTAACAACTTCTTATCAACCCACCATAGTTCATGTTCAATCAACTCAACCACCCGTTACAATTGTTGAGGAGGAGGTTACTACCGTAAAAACAACAACAACACAAAAGAAAGATAGAAAAGTTGACACAGAATTAGATGCGGGCGTCGGAATGTGGATTGTTCCTAAACTAAAAGAAACGGTAAATCTCTCCTACAACGCAAGGTTATCACTCCTCGTCAAAGATGTCATAATGACCCTTTCTTTCAACCATATTCCTGATATCGAATGGGAAGAAAGTCTGGCACAAACTTCATGCGAAGCAAAAGGTAATCTTTATCTTATTGGAATGGGATTTGGTTACAGGTGGAACAAACTCGGGCACCTGCATCCTGAATTTGGAGCCAAATTTGATGCCTTAATTCTTGATAGAAATAATGCGGAAAGAGCCATGGCATTCGGCATTGGAGGAACAATAGGTCTTATGGCAGATTTTCCCCTTCCTTATGGTTCACTTATGGGTGGAATTCAGGGAGAAGGACATTATCATGTATGGCACCAGGAAAATTTTTTCCCACCCCGTACCACAGGTGCAATTATTGCCCTTTTAGGATACAAATTTTAAAGACTTGATTTTCATAAATTTTTAATATAAGTTGTAATAAAAATGTCGATAAAAAGGTCGAAACAACCCTACAGGTCTTCTTCCAGTCTAAGGGATAAAGAAGAAAAGAAGCATTCAAAAGACAAAAAAGAAGAATGGAACTGGATGGAGGTTGTCCAGCCTGAACCACCAGAAAAATTCCTCCCGTATTCAATTAACTCAACTTTTGCAAAAGGTGATTTTATAACCCATAAAGTTTTTGGAAGAGGTATGGTAATCGCCGTAGAAGGAAACAAAATAGAAGTTCTTTTTGAATCAGGGATAAAAAAATTAATCCAAGCAGGTCCACCTCCCAAAATTCCACCAAAAACAATTTCAAGTGATGATACTAACAATAATGTTGAAAAATAAAATCGCTTGATTTTTCACACAATAAGGGTAAATTATTTTTTAAGGAGGTAATTTGATTATGAATTTAATTAAACTTAAAAAAATTATAAATGCCTCAATTTTTTCAGGATGCATTGGAGTAGTTTGCATTATAGTATTTTCAGGATGTTCAGAGACATGGGATGAATGCGACCGTCCGGAAGATTGTGGAAATGGAATGACCTGTCACTTAGGGCGATGCATTCCAATAAGCGATACAGACTCTGGTGAATTCGATAGCATTTCAGATGAGGAATCGGTATCATACGACTTTACTGAAGAATTTTTCGATGTGCCCGATGTTCCTTATGAGACTGAAAACACCACTCAGTGTGGTGATGTCACCTTTGAACTGACAGAAACGCAGGAAACCCTGATAATTCCTAATAATGTGAAGTACATGCATGTTAAAGCATGGGGAGCCGGTGGAAACGAAGAACATTCACCGGGAACATGCCCCAATATATATGACGATGCAGGTCTGGGTGGTTTCACGGAAGCAGTTTTTGAAATAGTCCCTGGAACAAATCTTATAGTAATAGTCGGAAAACTCGGTCGAGCAGGTGACCCTCCGCCGGATAGGGTAAGATTCGGTTTTGGTAACTGGGGAGGAGGGGGACTTTCAGGAATATTCATGGGACCAGACCCTATCACTGAATCAAGTCAGGATAAAGCTATCCTCATTGCAGGGGGGGGTGGAGGTTCTGGTGGAGATTGTGCCTACCCGGGTGGCACAGGTAATAGTGATGATTCAGGGGGGCAGTCTACTATGCAGGGCTCGGACGGAGCTGATGGTGTAAATGGTGGTGGTGGTGGTTATCATGGAGGAACAGGCGGAGCCAGAGGAAAAGGAGGAAAGGGTGGCTCAGGTTTTGTAGTATCAAATGGTGTCTTTCCAGAAATAAGGGTACTCGATTCAAGAATAATGCATTCAGAACCCGGTGTGGGGCATCCTCCGAAAACAGATGACCCCGATTATGATGGAGAAGCTGGCGGCATTGAGAAAAATGGTCGAGTTGTAATTCATTTTACCTGTGAACCACCCCAGTTAATTTGATATTTAATAACCTAAAACATAAACCTGGGTTTACTATGAAAATGACATTGTTATTCGGTGGCTTCGACTCCATTCAGCCACCTTCGTATAATGGAACTGTCATTCATGCGGAAGCAGGAATCTATAATTTTAAATTTTCATTCGTAGGGGTGGGCAAAATTGCCCATGAGTGTTTACTATGAATAAAAGTATTGACCTTCGTTCGTGTACAGAAATACTTACAGCAAATCAGTATGTTAACGATTATGCTGCAAATTCTTTTAAAGTAAGAGCTGACTATCTGCCTCTTGTAAGTAGAGTTCTGATTCCACAGTATAAAATTCTTGAAAGAGAAAAAGAGTTACTCGAAGAAATAGAAAGAGACTTTCGCAATCAAGAACCACTTTTCATCCCTATACTGAAGGGTGCTGTGAGATTTTCCATTGATATGTTTCGTTTTGCAAAAAAGATAGACCCGGAATTTGAATTCATGTCTGCTGCAAGTTATGGGACTAAATTAGTTTCGGGAGAAGTCAAACTTGAACTCAGAGATGTTTCCCGCCTTCTCGAGAAACTCAAAAACAGAAAAAGACCTGTAATTTTAATTGAGGATATAGTTGATACAGGTAGCACCCTATCACACATCGTAGAAGTTCTTCAAAATCTGGATGAAATTATTGATGCCCAGCCTGAATTTCGAGAATTCCACAGAAAAGGCTCTTACACACCTTCATCCGTAACAATCTGTACTCTTCTCGACAAACCGAGCAGAAGGAAAAAAGAAAACCAGAATCTTCCTCTCAGTTATGTCGGTTTCATAATCCCCGATGAATGGGTTTTTGGCTATGGACTTGATGTGTGGAATGATAGAGGAAGAACACTCGACCATATCTGTATACTGTCAGAAAAATACAACGATGAAAAAAAACTTGCCGAATTTTTTGGACTTCTCGAAAAAGACGGAAACACCCCCTAAAATTTAATTAAATTAATTTACTTTGGTTTTTTAGACGAGGAAAAATTGTATTTTTTTATTTTTGCATAAAGAGTTTTAGGGTCTATCTTTAAAATTTTTGCTGATTTCTTCTTATTCCATCCCGTTTTCTCAAGAACATTTAAAATATGCTCCCTCTCCATTTCTTCTAAAGAACTTATTGATTTATCAATCTCCTTCGTTACCTTTTCTATCGCATTGTCACCAACAACTACTGAAGACTTAGTTAAAATTCCTCTTTCCTCCACAATAACACCTCTTTCAACCAGATTTTTAAGTTCTCTTATATTCCCCGGCCAGTTATAACCCAGCATAAATTCTTCCACCTTTTTTTCGAATCCTATGATATTCTTGCCATGTTTTTTACAAAAAATTCTCAAAAACCCTGTGGCAAGAGGTATAATGTCCTCTTTCCTTTCTCTTAGAGGAGGAATTTTTATTGGAAACACATTCAACCTGAACAACAAATCCTCTCGAAAATTCCCTTTTTCTACTTCCTTTTCGAGGTCTCTGTTTGTAGCAGAAATTATTCTTACATCTATTTTGATTGGTCTGGCTTCACCTACTCTTTTTATCTCTTTTTCCTGAATAACCCTGAGAAGTTTTGATTGAGTTGAAAGATTCAGGTTTCCAACTTCATCTAAAAATAGAGTTCCGCCACTGGCAATCTCAAAACTCCCTCTATGCATGCTCCATGCTCCCGTAAATGCCCCTTTTGCATGTCCAAAAAGTTCGCTTTCCACAACCCCATCAGCAATGGCAGAGCAATCTACCGCCACAAATTCTTTATCTTTTCTATGACTTAAAGCATGAATTCTTTCTGCTAAAACTTCTTTTCCTGTCCCACTTTCTCCTGTAATAAGCACTGTTGCATCAGTATCTGCAACCTTCTGAGCAAGATTCATCACTTCTTTCATCTGCGGTGAGTTTGCTACTATAAATGTTTCTTCCTCTTTATGTAAAATTCTTTTCCGATAGTCCTCCTTTTTGTCTTCTTCAATTCTCGCCCTTGCTGCTCTATCAACATGCATTAATAGTTGCTCTGGTGAAAATGGCTTTGGTATGTAGTCGAAAGCCCCCCTCTTCATCGCTTCCACTGCCGTGGAAACTGTTGGATATGCAGTCATCATTATCACATAAGGGCGAGGGTCCATCTTCTTGAATTCACTCAACAATTCAATCCCATCCCTATCAGGAAGTTTCATATCCAGTAAAACAACATCGAATGAAAAATTTTTAGCCTTCTCCATCAAACTCATACCATTACCTACCCCCTCTGCATTATAACCAGCTGATTCGAGAATTTTCACACAGCCTGTCATGACGGAAGGCTCGTCATCTACGACAAGTATTCTGCAAAGATTTCTTTCGACTTCTTCTGAAATCAAAACAAAATTTCTCCTTTCTCACACGCAGGAAAATCAATCGTTACAGTTGTTCCCTGCCCGGGCGCTGATTTCACATTTATCTTTCCCCTGTGGTCTTCAACAATACCATAAACAACGCTCAGCCCAAGACCCGTCCCTTTACCAACTTCCTTTGTTGTAAAAAATGGGTCGAATATCTTTGGCAAATTTTCCGGGGGAATTCCTATACCAGTATCTTCTATTTCTAATTTAACATATCCATCATTTTCACTTTTCAAAGTCCTTATTATTAATTTCCCACCATCAGGCATTGCATCAATAGCATTCATTACAAGATTTATTATTATTTGACTCAATTGCGTTGGGTTAGCAAGAATTTTAGGAATGTCAGGACTGAGTTCCTTTATCACTTCTATATTCCTGAAAATCGCCTGACTTACCAATAGAGAAAGACCCTGACTGGCAGTTCTATTCAAATCCACAACAACCTTTTTTTCTTCTCTCTGTCTTGCAAATTCGAGTAGTCCCTGAACTATTTCCTTGCACCGGGTAGCGTCCCCGATTATCCTGTCCGTATCTTCCATTATGCTTTTATCCCTTGATGCCTTCTTTTTTATTATATGAGCATAAAGTAAAATTCCTGCAAGTGGATTGTTAATCTCATGAGCTACTCCAGCTGCAAGTTTCCCGAGCGAAGCCATCTTCTCTGACTGAAATACCTGAAGTTTCATTTCTTCAAGTTTTTTCTGAAGGCGGGTTCGTTCTCTCAAATCAGTAAAAATTCCAACACTTGCAACTTCCTTTCCATCTTCATAAATAATTGATGCACTTAAGCTTACCGGTATCCTTTCGCCCCCTTTCGCAATTCCAATTATATTTTGATTTGTTAACCTCCCCACGCCTCCATAATCAGGACTCCTTAATTTTCTCATTAAGTCTTTTGCAACACCAGGTGGGTAGAGTTTTGAAACATTCAATTTTCCTATGACCTCTTCCGCTTTCCATTCTAAAAGATTTTCCGCCCCCTTATTAAATAAAATTATATTCCCCTTCATATCTGCTGCTACAATTCCTTCGACAGAAGTTGTTATGATGTTTCTCAAAAAATTTATTTCGTTTCTATCTTTTTTCTCCTGCAGTACCTTTCTCGTAACATCAATAAAAGTAAACAAATACTTTTCACCATTTTGAGAATCGTTCAATCTACAGAATCTAACTTGAGCCCACAACTTTTTATCGCGACCACCAGTATTTTCCAGTTCGACCTCGACAGGATATGCATCATCTTCTTCATTAATTTTGTTTTCACCGGGGGCAGTTCTTAAAGAATCATCTAAATTTTCCACTATAGAATGTGTTAAAGATGAACCGGGAGTTCCGCAACTTCTATTTTTTAAACTCCCTTCCATAATTTTCGAGATTTTTTCCCTGTCACCTGAAGCAACAAACTCCTCTATCTTATGATTGACAACCTCCTGCCTTTTTTTACCCACCATTTTCAAAAAAACACCATTAGATTCGGTAATTAAGGAAGAAAAACCACAGATTACTCCTCCAATTCCAACATCATTTAAAATGTTCAATATCTGATTGTCCAAATTGATTAAAAATTTCTCACCCATTTTATTTTCCCTTCTTTATAATGCGGTGGTTTCAACTCCAACCACCATCATTGATAAGCTCCGGGCTATAGTTCTCAGGTGGCTTCGACTCCGCTCAGCTACCAAATCTGCTCTGAAAAGAGTCTAAATTAATATAAATATCTATTATTATATTTGATAAGAAGCCATTTCATGCAAGTCAAGAGATGTTATTATTTTAAAATATTGAAAATAATAATAACCTACTTTGGAAGAATGACGCAAAATTTCGAACCAACTCCCACCTTGCTTTCAACTTCTATTTTACCATTATGAGCATTGACTATCCCGCGAACAATTGACAGTCCAAGTCCAGAGCCCCCTACCCCCCTCTTCGAACCATCCCTGATTCTGTAAAACCGTTCAAATATAAGTGGAATCTTCTCAGGTGGAATACCTACACCATTATCTTCAACAATTATCTCTATCTCCCTTGCCCTATTCTCGCCACTTACCATCACTTTACCACCAGTTTGTGAATACTTTATACTGTTATCAATCAAATTATCTAAAACTCTTCTGATACAAGCAGGGTCAACATTCGCTACAAGTGGCTCGGGTGGAAGAGTTACAACTAAACCAACTTTATTCTGATGTGCTTTTGTTGTATAAAAATTTACGGATTCTGCTATCAATCTTGAAATATCCGTTGGAACTTTATCACCAACCATTCTACCCGCTTCAATCCTTGAAACATCAAGCAGGTCCTCAACCAGTTCCCTGAGTTCCTCGAGAGTCAAAAGGGCACCTTCGAGTATTTTTTCTCCCTTCTCGAATTTCTCTATTTGTTTCAAAGCCATTAATTGCTGGGTGACCGATGCAAGTGGTGAACGAAGTTCATGAGAAACCATTGCCACAAAATCCATTCTTATCTGGTCGAGTTGTTTCCTCAATGTCTCCGCTCTCTTCTCAACATTTCTTTTTTCCAGAGCTCTTCTCACCACTATAACAAGCTGGTCAGGATTGAAGGGCTTTGCTATAAAATCGTATGCTCCCTGCTTCATTGCCTCAACTGCTGCTTCCACAGTAGCATATCCTGTAATGACTACTATCATTATTGAGGGGTCCATACCCCTTATGGCATGCATCACCTCAACACCTCCTATACCCGGCATCTTCAAATCAACAAGAGCGAGGTCAAAACTCCCCTTCTTAATCAATTCAATTCCCTTTTCTCCATCGTCACATGTTACTACATTCCAGCCCTCTTCACTCAAAATCGACTGGCATCCATCTCTGATATTTTTCTCGTCATCAATTACAAGTATACTTTCATTTCTTTCCTGTTCCATTCCTTTATTTTTCTACAATAATTTATCAACCTTTTTAAGTAATTCCTGAGGCTCCACAGGTTTCGGTATGTAATCTTCCGCTTCTATATCCATCCCATCAGCCTGTGAATAACGAGTATAGGGAATATTCTCACCCACCGCTGTAAGAAGAATCACAGGAATAGCCTCAAATTCCGGGTTGTTTTTAATTTCTTTGCAAAGAACAAAACCGTCCTTGCCAGGCATCATAACATCCAGAATAATTAAATCAGGTCTCGATTCTTTCAACTTTTTCTCACCCTCTATTCCATCGTACGCTACAGCTACATTGTATCCTCCATTTTCAAGAATCACTTTAATAGCCTCGACAAACATGGGGTCGTCATCAACCAGTAAAATTTTTTTGTTCTTTACTTTTTCCATTTTTATACTCCTTTATAAAATTGTTTTCCCCCCTTAAATAACTCCTGACATTCTTAAAATTTCAGGAACTATACCCTCCATTCCTATAGCCATTATATGCACCCCATGACATATCTTCTCCTCTTTTATTTTCCTTATCATTTTAGCCGCAATTTCCATTCCTTTCTTCTTTTCTTCCCCCTTTCCTGCAGACTGCAGTTCTTCAATTATTTCCTCTGGTACCACAACCCCTGGAACATTTTTATTAAGGTAATTTGCCATTTTTACCGAAGTCAAAAGAAGAATACCTGCCAAAATTTTAACATCAAATTTCCTTGCCCTATCCATGAATCTTTTTAGTGTATCAATATCGAAAACCGCCTGTGTCTGGAAAAACTCTGCTCCTGCGTCAATTTTTTTCTCGAATTTTATCATTTGAGGTTCTACAGGACGAGCCTCAGGAGTTACTGTTGCACCTTTGAAAAAACTCATCTTTCCATCAAGTTTATTCCCTCCAAAATCGAACCCTTCTTCCAGTTTCCTCAATAAATGTAGAAGGCTAACTGAATCCATTTCAAAAACAGGTTTTGCATTTTTATGGTCACCCACTACTACTGCATCTCCCGTAAGGCACAGGACATTCACTATCCCTCTTGAAAAAGCATACAAAAGGTCACTCTGAATGGCGAGACTGTTTCTGTCTCTGCATGTAACCTGTAGAACCGGTTCACCTCCCATCTCCTTTATTATGCATGTCCCTCCAAGCGACGAAAGCCTCATAACGCTACTTTGATTATCAGTTACATTAATTGCATCCACGACATCTTTTAAACTGTTAATATGTTCCTTCATGCGACTTATATTTGCGCCTTTTGGGGGACCAACTTCTGATGTAACCACAAACTTTCCCTCTTCTAATTTCTCTTTAAGGGATTTTCTATTTTCATTCATTTTATCTTCCTCTTACTTTCATCTTTTTCCGTTAAAATTACTTTTTTAATTCACCACTTTCTTTGCTCTCCGATGTCCATCTTCCCGGCTTTAAATGAGCATTGAAATTTCGCGGAGGATTGTATCTTCTCATCAGGTCCAGTCTATTAGCAGATTCAAGCCTCTTGTAAATCAAATACCACGCACATTCCCTCCCCTCGCCAACCTCGCACATTCCTTCGTTCATTCCACCGCAAGGACCATTTAAGATTCCCTTATGGCACGATGTAACAGGACAGATACCACCAGTCCAGTATAAAATACATTCTCCACACTGCATGCAAACCTCTTCGTACTTTCCCCCTTCCGTTTCCAGTCCAAAAAAGAGACTATCAAGTGCTGGAACTACTGGTTTCAATCCAAAACCTGCTACCCTCTGAACTCCAAGTCCACAGGACATAACCACTATCACCTGCGCATCTTCTACACCTTTCCCCGCTTCATTCAGAAAAAGCTCAAGGGGTGTATCGCAAACTGCATTCAAAACTCCACTACCGGTTACGAGTTTACCGCCACCTGTTAAAAATTCAGCAATTTCCTTCACCTGCTGTATTCCACCAGTTAAAGTAACAGTTGGACATGTTCCACAACCAACTATGTAAACCCTCCCATAATCTTCCAGCAGTGCCATCAAATCCTCTTTTGATTTTTGTTTCGTTATCACTTTCATTTTTTCATTCCTTTTCCTTTCCTCCCCCACTCCTTCAGGAGCGGGGTGTTTCATTTCCTTCCAGTTAAATCACATCGCAGGCACCTTTTTGCTTCTACCATTGCTTCTTCCTCCGTCAGGCAAATTTCAGTCTCATCAAATCCCTTAAGCTTCTTTTCTCTCTCCAGATATTTCATTTTTACTCTCGGTAATTCCGACGGCACGATTTCCTCCCCCTCCCCTTCCCTGTGTTCAGGTCTCAAATCCCAGACGGGCGGTTTTCCTTTTTGCCCTCTTAAAAACATATCAATAGCAAGCGCCGCTCTTCTCCCGCAGGCAATAGCATGAATTACATTCGTTGGACCTGTCACAAAATCACCACCAGCAAAAACCCATGGAATGTTCGTAGAAAGCGTATCATTTTGAACCATGAGTGTTTCCCATCTCGTCCTTTCAAGTTTGCTATCCGGAGGCAAAAAAGATAGATCCGGTGCCTGACCTACTGCAAAAATGACACTGTTTGCTTCAATAACCTTTTCAGTCCCTTCCTTATAAGATGGATTGAACCTCCCGTTTTCATCGAAAACCCTCTCCACTTCCAGAACTTCTATTCCCCTTACCTTTCCCCCTCTTCCAATCAACCTTTTAATTCCAAATCCATTGTTCAAAACCACTCCCTCTTCGATTGCCTCATCCACTTCGCTTGGAAATGCTGGCATCTCTACTCTGCTCTCGAGACAGACAATCGTCACAAGGGACTGCGGTTTTATTCTTCTTGCGCTCCTTGCAACATCAATAGCAACATTTCCTCCTCCTATCACAACTATCTTATCTCCAAGCAAAGGGGTTCTTCCTAATTTCACTTCACGCAAGAAGTTAAGACCATAAAATACACCCTCAAGGGCTTCTTCTTCCCCCGGCACCCCAATCCTCTGACTTTTCTGTGCACCTGCAGCAATAAAAACTGCTTTGAATCCTTCCCGCCTCAAATCTTCAATTGTATAATTTATGTTTATAGGAAAGTTCGTTCTTATTTCCACTCCTCTCCTCTCCATATATTCAATTTCCTTCTGAACAACTTCTGCAGGTAGCCTGAACTGGGGAACACCCACCATGAGCATTCCACCAGCCATACCAAGCGCCTCAAAAACAACTGTTCTGTAACCCATTTTCCGCAGGTGATACGCGCAACTTAAGCCAGTAGGACCCCCTCCAACAACTGCAACACTCTCTTTTTTAGTAACAGGAAATGGCTCAGGTGGCGGAAATGAATGAGAAAAATACCAGTCCGCAACAAACCTCTTAAGCGCCCTTATTGCTACTGGCTCCTCAAGGTCTCCCCTTTTGCACCTCGTCTCACACGGATTATGGCATATTCTTCCACAAACTGCAGGAAATGGATTCCTTTCCCTTATTATTTCCACTGCTTCATAAAAATTTCCCTTTGAAATGGCTGAAACATACCGTGGAACATCAACTCCAACAGGACATGTATGCTGACACGGTGAAACCATAAGAGCTTCGCATATTCCCGCATTGCATTTTTTGTCCCGTATGTGTGAATCATATTCTTCTCGAAAATACTTTATTGTGGATAGAACAGGTTTTGGAGCATTCTGACCCAATCCACACAAAGCAGTCTGGCTAACTACAGACGCAAGATTGCTCAATTTCTCCACATCACCTTCTTTTCCTTCACCCCTCGTTATCCTCGTCAAAATTCCGAGCATCTGTTTTGTTCCAATCCTGCACGGCGCACACTTCCCACAGGATTCACTGCAGGTAAACGAAAGGAAATAGCGTGCAAGTTCAACCATACAGGTTCTTTCATCCATCACAATGACGCCACCTGAACCCATTATTGCTCCAACCTGCTGGAGGGAACCGTAATCAACTGGCAAATCAAGATACTTTTCTGGAACGCATCCACCTGATGGTCCCCCCATCTGCACAGCCTTTATTTTCCTCCCCTTTACAATTCCACCTCCTGTTTCAAAAATTACCTTTCTCAGGGTAATTCCAAGAGGGACTTCGACCAATCCAGTATTTACAACCTTTCCTGCCAGAGAAAACACTTTCGTCCCTTTGCTTTCGGCAGTTCCAACTTTAGCGTACTCCTCCGCCCCCATAAGTATAATGTGCCTTATATTGGCAAATGTCTCGACATTGTTGATGTTAGTAGGCTTTCCACCGAGACCTGACTGCGCAGGAAATGGAGGTCTTGGGCGGGGCATACCTCTTTTCCCCTCTATGGATGCTATAAGCGCAGTTTCCTCGCCGCAAACAAATGCCCCAGCACCCTCCTTTATTTCTATATCAAAGTTAAATGGGGTTCCGAATATATTATTGCCCAAAAATCCCAATTCACGAGCCTGCCTGATGGCAATTTTTAAATGCTCAACTGCAATTGGATATTCCGCCCTCACATATATAAATCCATTTTCTGAACCAATTGCGTATCCTGCTATTGCCATTCCTTCAATTACGCAGTGAGGGTCACCTTCAAGAACTGCTCTGTCCATAAAAGCCCCCGGGTCACCTTCGTCCGCATTGCAGATGATGTACTTTGGAAATCCTCTTGCCATCCTTGCAAGTTCCCACTTTTTCCCTGTAGGGAATCCAGCTCCTCCTCTTCCTCTAAGCCCGCTCCTTTTAACAACTTCTATTACATTTTCTGGCGTCATGGTCGAAAGAACCTGTTCGAGAGCAGTGTAACCATTGTGCTGAATGTAGTGATTGATATTAGTTGGGTCAATTACACCACAGTTACTCAAAACCACCCTTTCCTGTTTAAAAAACGGGATTCTATCCCTTTCCGGCATGATTTCCCCTGTCATGGGGTCTTTAAAACAGAGATGTTCAAGTACCTTTCCTCTCACAAGTGTCCTGCTAACTATTTCGCTGACATCTTCGAGAGTAACACCGAAATAAATTATACCCATCGGGTCAATAGAAACCACAGGAGCCCTCGCACAAAGACCCTGACACCCTGTGCTTCTAACTTCTACTATTCTTCCAATTTCCCTCTTTGTAACCTCTTCTTTAAAGGCATCCACAAGACTAAGGGAACCGAATGCTCTGCACCCTGTTGTGCATATCCTCACTACGATTTCTCTTGTTGAAGTTTTTGTTCTGAGTGCCTGCCTCAACGATGCAAGTTGACCAATCCTCGATAATCTTCTGTATCCACTTCCAAGAAAATCAAAATCTGAATATCTTACACTACTCATTTCTTTTCCCTCTCCTTGTAAAGGGATAAAATGGATGGAATTCTTCTTGCACTCAGAAGTCCGTAATAATCCTTCCCCACCATCATTGCAGGGGAAAGAAAGCATGTTCCAAGACAGGCAACAACTTCGAGAGAAAAGAGGTTATCAGGAGTCGTTTCCCCTTCAGAAATTCCCAAAATCTCTTTTACGGTGCGAAGAATATCCCTCCCTCCCCTTACATGACAGGAAGTTCCCTTACAGACTCTCACTATGTATTTGCCTCTTGGCTTTGTATAAAACTGAGCATAAAATGTAACTACTCCTCGAACCTCCGCAGGAAATACTTTTGTAGCCTCCGCTATTTTTCTTATTGTCCATGGAGGAACATATCCACACTGCCCCTGAATTTCCTGCAGAAGCGGGATGAGTGCCCACTTTTTCCCTCTATAAGATTCGATTATTTTCATAATTTCCTCATTGCCCCTTTCCCCACCACCACCTGACGAACTTTGAGGTAATTTATTTTCTCTATCCAGCAAATTCATTTATCCCTCCAGCAATAATCCCTGCTTTTTTACAACGATAAAATCCCTTTTCTCTTCATTTCCTCCCTTACATCCCCAATATTCCCGATTATTTCACCGCTTCCTCTCGAAAAATTCGAAATAAATTCAGTTAGTATCTCCACTCCATCAGGAAGAACCTGCTCTTTATTCGAAATCACTGGAAAACATATCTTCGCTATCCCATCGATTCCTATGAATGTTCCTTCCTTCTTTTCATGTTCCCTCATTGGTATAAAAACATGAGCATGCTTATGCTCCGGTCTGAGTTTTGAATCCACCACCACTAAAAGTTCCAATTTTTTCAAAATCTCTTCCATTTCTTTCTCTTTATCCACCTCGTGTTTTTCGCAGATAAAATCAATCGCATTCTCACCGAAAGCAAGTAACACCTTTATCCGGGAAGTTTTTATATTCCCGAGGATTGATGCCGACGAATAAAGAGCAGTAGAATTACTCTCTTTTATTTCCTGTTTTCCTTGAACCCCCCCGTCAGCGTAATTTTCACGCTTCCATAAAGTTTGCAAACCTGGATGCACCCCGCACCTTAAAAGGCCAATTTCATTTGAAACTGCAATAGCAGGTACTATAGCAGCCATTTCTCTTTCACTATGCCATGATGCATGAGCAAGAAAGGCTGCATCTTCAATATCAAAGATAACATGTCCTTTTTTTGCCTTGAAATCCGAACCAACCACTATAACCAGTCTCTGAGCAGAAAAAATCTCTTCTGCAATTCGCACAATCTCTGAAGAATCTATTCCCTCTATAGAAATTCCATTTTCAAAATATTCATTCTTAATATCTCTGCCTAAATCCACCACAGGAGGAAAGTTCTTTGGCACCATAGATAGAAGCATCCTTCCAATCAGCGATACTAAAATAGGTATCATCTCTCTACTTACGACTATTGACCTCTGCACCCATGGCAGGAGAGATATTTGCGCAGTCGAACCTATGTGAACCACCCTGCTTTTACCCGCAACAACCCCTCTTCTTATTGCAAATTCCACTGAGGGAGCCCTATCGAGGAGTTCATCTCCAATGAGAAGAATCAAATCAGCATTTTCTATGTCTCCAATCCCGCAGAGTGATGGATAACCAATTCCCTCTTTTTCATAAACAACACCTGAATCCGCTTTAATAATTCCACATCCACCCACATCAATATAAGGTGTTGCAATAAATTCCCTTGCAAGTTTCTGAAGCATAAATCCCTCTTCGCAGGATGCGAGCGGGGAACACCAGAAAGCAACTGACAAACTTCCATAAGTCGAAAGAATATTTGAAATCCTTTTTGAAGCAAAATTTATTGCCTCTTTAATTTCCAGTGCTCTAACTCCTTCCCCGCCATCTGAACCAGCTCCCGGAGATATTATTGCTGATTCCATTTTTTCCCCTTCATCCTTCCACCCCACACCGAAAATCCCCTTCGAACAGGTAGTTTCTATTCTTCCATCTCTTACAAAGGGCATCTTTGATACAATTTCCCCATTTTCTACCGATAATTCTAAAAGACACCCGCAACCGCAACGATTGCATATTGATAATTTTTTATTTTCTGCCTGCCTGCGAATTTTTTTATTGATGGCATCAAGCGCTCCTGTCGGGCATAACGCAATACAAACTCCACACTGAATACAATCAGGAGGTGCAGGAGGTGTTTCATCAGCAGTTGCAATGAAAGTTTCAAAACCCCTATTCGTATAATCAATTGCCCCCTGCACAATAATATTTCGACAGGCATAAACGCATCTACCGCACAAAATGCACTTCATAAGGTCCCTTTGAATAAATCCAGAAGGATTTTCCCATCTTAGGGAAGGGAAAACTTTTTCCATTGATGTGGTTCCCACACCAAGAATTGCACACACCCTCCTCAGTTCACATATTCCGTGAGAATCACACACAAGACATGTTTCAGGATGGCTTGACAGGAGAAGCTCGGCAACTATTTTCCTTGCGTTTTGAACTTTTTCAGTATCTGTTCGTATTTCCATTCCCTCTGAAACCGGAGTAACACAGGAAGCAACAAGAACACCCCTTTTTACATCTTCGACCTGACAGATTCTACATGTTCCAAGCGGTTCTATCCCCTCAAAGTAACAAAGTGTTGGTATCTCAATACCAGCCCTCTTTGCTGCTGAAAGAATTGTTTCACCCTTTCGAGCATCGATGCTAACCGAATCAATCTTTATCTTTATCGTTTCCTCTAACATTTCACTATAAAACAACGCAATTCTAATGCCATGTACCCGACATATATTGAATGCAAGAATTAACTATAGTTATCGCCGAAAAAAACGAATTGTTCTTTAATCTTATTATTTAAAAGTGTGGAAATTTTCCATTTAAAGAATGGACAATTTCCCCATCTTTAATCAGGAGATTACTATTAATTCAACTATTTCCTGAGCCTCCCTGATTACATCCGAATAAGCACCCTTATTGTGCAAAATCTGCAGGATTTCCTGCCTGTCGAGAGCCTTTTTAAAATAACTGAAAGCAAGGGAACTATTTGTCATAACTCAAATATCTCCCCCGGCTTTATGTCTGGTTTGAGTACCCAAAACCACCCTCCTTTTGCATATATCCGCTTTGCCCCCAACTGCTGAAGACGGAGTTTCAACCTTTCAAGCCTCTTTTTGAAAAAATCTTCCCTGTCATATAATATTTTCGAATCGTAAACCATGTCGAGCATCAAAGGAGAACCATACTCTAACTCCCCGGGAGTCTTAATAACAGGAGATATAAAAGTATATATCCCGTTTTCTCGTAACTCTTTGAAATAATTATCAAGTTTCTTTTCCACATTCATAAACTCTTTGATTCTTTTTATTCGCCCATCTGGTAAAGGATTGGCTACTATCAGAACATCTACATCAGATTCATTATTCGGCACCCCCCTCCCTACAGAACCAAACAAAACAAAAGATATGAGTCTATCCTGATAAAATTTTCTCGACTCATTAAACAATGCATTAACAAGATTATCAAAATTCTCTCGAATCATTTAAAAATCCTGCAAACATATATATTACATTAGTTTAATAAATTTTAATTGCAATTTCCGGCTGACACCTCCTACCACTAAAAAATTTTATATACTAATTTGATGAGGATTTCAATTTTCAAAAAAAATTTTATGCAAATGTCACCAATATGTTGTTCCCGTTCCGTTTGGTTCTGCAAAAGCGAAGGGCAGGAACAAGATTGTAACTAACCAAATGAAAGCATGAATGACCAATTTCGCGGTCATTTCGACTCCGCTCAGCGACCGTGGAAGTGTGTAGATTCCTGCTTTTGTAATAGGTTCCTGCTTTCGCAATAGGTTCCTGCTTACGCAGGAACAAGGTTTACCCATGCGAAAGCGGAAGAAGAATAAAATTAAGGGGGAGAATCACTGCAACAGCGAAATCCAAGTGATGGGAGGCGTGTGGTGGTTATTGCTCTTGATAAATTGAAATTGCATGTTAGCCCTTCCTGTGGAGTAATATAACTTCCGCCTCTTGTAACAGCAACAGGTGTATAGTCCGGAGGTCCGCTATCACCGCTAATCTCAGATGTCCATTCACGCGCATTCCCCGAAAGGTCATAAACTCCATCACTCGAAACACAACCTGAAAGGCGCGAAGACCCAGTAGGCAGAAGCACATCATCATCATCCCCTCCTGAAATACCATCGAAGTCAAGTCCATTGCAGGCAAGTGGGTCATATGTATTTCCATAGGGATATGCATAACCTGAAGGACCTCCACAAGCCGCAAGAAACTCATCAGCAGAGCATAGCCTCTTACCTGTCACCTCGCAAGCCTGCCGGGCTGATTCAAATGTAATGAGTGTCCATGGCAAAGCGTCAGGCTTTGAGCATGTCCTCGCCGATGAAAATCCCTGTGAAGAGGATGTTGCATCAGGTCTGGATGCCTCATATCTGTAAATCCAGAAATGCAAACCTCCCCTGTTGATTTCAACCATATCATCAATTACCCTTCCTTCTCCTTCAGTATTATCCACAATGCCATCGCAATTGTCGTCAATATTGTTGCATTCTTCCTGCATTGGCTCAGTTGTCAAAGCATCGGGTGGGAAAGAAAGGTCACAAACAGTTCTGGTGGGGTCAGATGAATCACAGACTATTCTGCCAGCATCCCTGCACGCTCCAAGCATTCCGTTATCACATTCAAGTCCTAAGTCTGTAAAGGGGTCATCTGCAATACCATCGCAATCTCCGTCATAACCATCACAAAGAGTTTCTTCTATAACTATGCCATTTGGAACTGAGGAGCGGAATTCAACTTCAGGAGAATAATCACAATACCATGTCGTCAAAGGAGGGTTCCCACGAGTGTCGCAGATTGCTCGAGTTCCTTCGCAGGGAGTGCCTGGTGTGTCCCTGCAAAGTGAAGGAGGTGGTGGAGCAAGGTCTTCAGGTTCATCAATTTTTCCATCACAGTCCTCATCCACCCCATTACAATCCTCTGCCGTCGGAGGATATACAGGGCAGCGATATTCACATCCCTCCACATCAGGGTCGAGGTCTTCAAAACCTGGCTGACACCCCACAAACACACAATTCCCCTCCCTGCATTCGTAAATTTCATTGACTCCTACACATCGTCTTCCACAAAAACCGCAGTTCTCGGGGTCACGCATTTTGTCAAAATTATCATCAATAATGCCATTGCAGTCATCATCAATCTCGTTACAGTTGTCATCAACACCAACTGGCACACAAAAATATTCTTCTTGAGTTGAATCTTTAATATCCTCCAATTCTATCTCCACATCTACCTGAGTATCATTTTCTTCTAATTCCTCTGAATCCGACGGGAAGTAGTAAGGAACAAAATGGCATTTACAAAAAATAAACGGGATGAATATCAAAAAAACTATGTGATAAAAACCATCTTTAATTTCTCTCATGTTTCCCCTCCTCATTTTTACCTGCTTTCAGAATGTTGCCACTTATGAGCGGGGTTTTCATTCCCTTCTTACACATTAAATTTCTAATCTGGGGAAAAATACCTGCAACAATCATCGAACGGAATCTGTCTTCGACTCCGCTAAGCCACCGGACTGAGGTCATTGAGCGGAATGGAATAATTAATGCTAAAATAAAAACTAAAAACAATTGCCAGGGAGTGCCCTGCTTGTCATTTTCTTCTGCAACTAAATTGCACGCACCACACCCCCCTGCTCCAGTTACAGCAATCGCACCCCCTCCTCCACCTTCTCCTTCATCCTCCCCTGCATCCTGTGACGGAGTTGGTCTGTGCGAACCTTTCACACATACTGCAGAACCATCAGAAAATACTATACAATTGTATCCTTCAGGGCATTCCACACCGTCGCACCTGTTCCAGACACACACCCCTTCCACGCAAACTTTTCCTGCCGGACATGTCACTTCATCACAGGGATTGGAAACACAGTTTCCATTTATACAGACTGTATTACCACTGCAATTAACTTCAGCACAGGGACCCGGCAAACACTCACCATCTTTACCGCACATCGTTCCTTCAGGGCAATTTTCCTCGTCACAATTCTTCACACATTCCCCCATTATGCAGGTGAAACCTTCATCGCAGGTTATCCCTTCACACGGAGGTTCCCTGCACTCCCCTTCCACGCAAACCTTTCCTCGAGGGCATCCAATAGAATAACAATCATAGCAATGCCCTGCCAAGCACTGCTCATTTGGTGCACACTCAACCCCTTCACATAAATCCACGCACTGATTATCAATGCAGACTTCTCCCGGCTCACAATACAGGCATGGAGTGGGGAGGCAGAAATAACCATCCTCTGTTTCCGTGCATGCATAACCAGCAGGGCAGTTAAATTCCTGGTCAGGAATACAGGTTTGTCTGCAAGCGCAATCTATGCATTTCATATTACCCGGGCATGGTGCATCGTTATCCACTTCACCATTGCAATCGTCATCCTCGCAATTGCAAATTTCGTTTCGTGGGGGAACTTCACCTATGCACATGAGCCTGCCCCCTATACACACGATTGTGCCAAGTTCGCATGGACCTGCATCTGTTTGCCCGCACGAAGAACCAACTGCAGGGTCCTCTTCATCTATGGCACCATCACAATCATTATCCACTCCGTCACAAACTTCTTCGGAAGGTTCACACTGAGGCTGACAAACTAAATCCTCATCAACGAGCCCATCGCAATCATCATCAACTCCATTGCAGATTTCCTCCTGAGGTGAACTGCCCGGGGATGTTATAACACACTCCGTTGAATTCCCATCTGCACTACAAACTACTACTCCATAACCCCTGCATATTCCAAACCTGCCATCGTTACAAACATTTCCAAGGTCTGGAAAATCTTCGTCTATTAATCCATCGCAATCATCATCGTCGCTGTTACAAACTTCCGGGATAAAAGAAGTTGATACAATTCCTGCAAGCGTATTTGTCAATTCAACTTCGTCACCAACCAGAAATGCATCTACAGCACCTCCGCTACCAGCCCTTGCAATTGCATTGAGCTGATTTACCTCTTCAGGTAAAACAGAGAAACCAATTACATATAGTGGAACTCCTAAATGAGTATAAAATTCCTGTGCTGCGGTTACAGGGTCACCTCCGCAACTTTCCGCCCCGTCAGTTAAAAGAATGACACCGTATTTTCTGCAGGCTATACCACCATCACAGGCAATAACATGGGAAAGGTAATCCTCTGCAGCGTTTATAGAACCTGCAAGTGGAGTGGGTCCTGTTCCCCTTAACTCACAGTCACCACCTCCTCTAAAATTACAGTAATCCCCCTCCGTGTCATCAGGATTGAAAGAAGTTTCTCTGTGGTTCATCCACATCAAATATTGACCTGTGCGTGCCCCGAATCCAACAATAATGTCTGCACCCTTCCTTGGAATTCCGCAAGAACCTGCATAATTTATACACTGTTCCCCTGAAGGAGAAAGCATGTTTACCTGCACAGAACCGGATGCCCCTGCATAAAGAGTGCAAACCGGTGATGCAGGAGGTGGCTGATTGTTCCTCGGGTCATCATAACCGCAGCACATACCTTTGCATTCCACCCAGTGAGCGAGCTGGCAACTTTGATTTAAAGCACTATCCTGATGATAACGGGCAAGAGCCCAGTCAATTTCAGGATAAGCAGAAATTATTGACTTAATGGATTCCTTCGCAAGAAAGAGTTTTGAATCATTCCCCTCCACTCCGTCGAGATTTGAATCAATACCGACATGCCCCTGTGAACCATCTCCAAAAGTCGGAGTTCCACCAAGGTCTGTTAACATTGAAGCAGAAGTATCGAGAATAATTAAAAATCGTGGTCTTGTATCTGTTACAGGACCAATACAGGAAGGGTCAGGTGGACATTTCTGAGGCACACCACCTGAGCACGATGGAATTCCACAGGATAGAACTGGCTGGTCTTCATCAATTAAACCATCAAAATCGTTATCATATCCATCACAGACCTCTCCCCTGTATGACCCATAAAGTTGAAGTTCCCCTGCTCCACCCCCTGCTTCTCCTCTGCAAATTGTGCATGTGCCTCCTGGTGCTCCATCAACGCTAAAATATGCTGTAGGTGATATGCTTATTGAATCACCGAGGATAGAAACAAGCCCCCCGCCTCCGCCTCCTCCACAATCATCACAGGTTCCTCCCTGCTGTGCGGGAGGTGGACAATCAGGAGAACCTGCAAGACCCTGAGTATCTCCACCAAGCCCTCCTGCACTGCTTACCTTTGCATTCTCCCTTATTGTGACATTATTTCCAATAATAACAACAGTTCCACCTGCACCCCCTCCTGCTGAATCATTTCCAGTTCCGCACCCCCTCTTTCCATCCGCTTCAACAGTTCCTCTTATTTCTATCGAACCAGTTCCTGCATCATTCACAGCCACAAGAACTATTCTTCCACCTCCAAAGCCTGCAACATTAGGCTGAGTGCCAAAACCATCTCCATCTCTGCACCCCTTATCCCCTCCCGATGCACCAAATTCAATATCATAAATTGTGTGCCAGAATGCTCCACCCGCTACAGTCGGAAGTGCATCGAAATTCCAGCAATTGTTTGTAACAGTGCATGCTGTTCCACCTGCATTCAAAGAGTTTCCGCAATCCTCTTCCCATTCCTGCGGAAACTGGCATGAATCGGCAGGAGCAACAACAAAGCAGTCTTTGGTTCCCCTTCCCCCTCTTCCAAAATGTCCACCTCCACCCCCCGAATCTCTCACTGCACAACCTCCGATTCCTCCTGATGAATCAGGACCCTGACCATTACCGCATCGAACAGTTTGATAACCTGAACCCTTTGCAGAAATCGTGGAAGTTTCATCAACAAAGATTGAATCTGCCTTTAAAACAAGATTACCAGTATTAATTCTATCTGAACCATTAAATGGAGTGACTAAAATTTTCCCTCCATTAATAACCCGAATATTATCATAAATCTGGTAGCCACCGAGTGTAACCGTCGTTCCATTAACAACAAGGTCAGCAGCGTAAGAATTAAGAGTAAAAATCAGGAAATAAAATATTAAAGTTTGTAAAAAAATTTTGTTTTTCTGTTTGGTGCTCATTTAAAAAGCCTCCTAATTATTTAATAAAGTATAATTTATTTATGTTATTCTTCAATATTTTATTTTCCATTTGGCTCCGCTCAGGCACCTTTTTAAAACGGAATTGTCATTCCTGCGAAAGCAGGAATCTATTTATATAAATTTTCATTCTTGGGGGTGGGCAAAACTTGCCCATGAGCGTTTACTATGAAAATAATATGGTTATTTGGTGGCTTCGACTCCGATAAGGCACCTTTTTTAATAAAAAATAATGGTAATTAGTGATTGTGTATAAAAAATCAGTTATTATTTTAAACTCAGGAGTTAAGGAGTTAAAACATGAATAAAATCAATGCAATTTGTTTCATTTCCGCCTTTTGTATCTTTACTTTTACAATTGTAGGGTGCGATGGTGGTTGCAAAGATACAGAAATAACGGATACCCCTGACGAAGGCTCTACAGACCAATCGCAAATTCAAGACCAGCCATCAGATTTGGAAAACATTGATTCTATCTCAAGTGATTCGGAATCAGATGCCATACCACAACTTCCACCTGGATGGACTGTTTTCAAAGTCATCAGAAACTACGCTGAAATTCCAATGGGACCAAATCTACTTATTAATCCATCCTTCGAAGAAGGGGATGAAAATACTGCTGAAGGATGGTCATCCTATGTTGACGGTTACTCTATTGATACTAACATTTCTAAAGAAGGCACAAGAGCGGTTAGACTTCATTCAGAATCAACAACTGACAGACATGGGATATATCAATCCATAGTTTTGAATCAAACAGAACCAAGACCAATCTATTTCAGTGGATGGAGCAGGAGTGAAAATGTTACAGGAGATAAAAATAATGACTACTCTATCTATATTGATATAACATACCACGATGATTCTCACCTCTATGGACAAACCGCCCAATTCCCGATTGGTACAAATGATTGGAACGAAAGTCACGGAATTGCATTACCGGAAAAACCCATAAAAAGGCTTAACTTTTATTTACTTTTAAGAGAAACACATACCGGCACTGTATGGTTCGACCAGATGGAACTTCACGAAATACTTGCAGATGTCTTTACCTTTGACGGAACCAATGTGTTCATCGAGCCACAGGATTCTTATCCCTTTGAAGATTCCCGAACAATCTCCATTTCAACGGAAGACGGTCTTTCACTTACAACCACTGAGAAAGGTGCAGTTATTACAACCGTTTCGACCCCATCAGGGAATTTCGAAAGACAGAACCGAATTCAAGCGTCCGGCTTTTTCATTCGCGATGTTGCGAGAAATAGCGATTTCATTCACCCTAAAACGATACTGACAGAATCAGGGACAGGCACATTTGAAATCTTTGCATCTGACGATTCTTTACAAATTGATATTTTCGCAAGCATTGCTTCACAAAGCGATAGAATCGAAGCAAATCTAACTGCGTTTGATAAATCTGGCTCACAACGTGCCCTCACAATTTACTTTGGCATTCCTCTGAATCTTGAAGGATGGTCATGGGGTGATGATATAAGAACAACCAGAACCATCCCGCCAAACGGAGAAATGCAAAATACCGTCAGGACCGGATTCGGAGCCACTGGAACTATGAGTCGCTATCCTTTTGCTTCAGTTTCAAATGCAGATAGCATTGGCATAGGCTATCCTCTCGATAGCCCTGCAGTTATAAGATTAGGGGCAAATTCACCAGCAGGACTTCTTTACTTTGCATGGGATGTTGCCCTCACAAATTTATCCAAAGAACCTAACCTGGCACATAGTAAATTTGTCCTCTTTCGCCATGATGCAAAATGGAAGTTCCGAAAGACAGTTGAAAAATATTATAAAATGTTTCCACAGTTTTTCGAAAAAAGAGTGGAGAAAGAGGGAATATGGGTTGCCTTCAGCGATTTATCACCAATCACTAATATCGAAGATTTTTCAATAGCATTTCATGAACTTGGTTCGACATCGCAAATAGCCTTTGATGATGGGGCAGGAGTTTTAAGCCTTCGATACATAGCAGAACCATGGTCATACTGGATGACCATGGATTCATCTATACCAAACGATGATTATGATTCTGTAATTGCGGTTCTTCAAGAAGGGCTTACATCATCAAATCAAACGCGAAAAAATTACTGCGAAGCCACCATGAGTTCCGGAATATTTGACGAAAACGGAAAATTTGTTTTTGAACCTGCCGCAGAACCCTGGTGCCCTTATGGTGCAGTTTTTACTTTGAATTCGGACCCTGATATTACAAACCCCCAGTATCCTCTCAACAAAGCCCACCTTCACTGGAATGACAATGCCAAACAGATATATTCAAATCCGTCTGCTGGCATACTCGATGGTGAATACATTGATAGCCTTGAAGCAAAAGCAACCTCACTCGATTACAGAGAAGAACATTTTTCCGCGAGCGACCTTCCACTCATTTATGATTCCTCTTACCGACCCGCAATACCGCTAATTTTTTCGACTTACGAATTTGCACGATGGATTGGAGAGGATGTGCATGCTATGGGAAAACTCATGATGGCAAATGGAGCGCTTTTTTCATTTGCTTTTCCAGCTCACATTTTCGATATAATGGGAGCGGAAAGGAACTGGCTGAGAACCGGAGAATTTTCGCCCGATAGAGATTCCACATTCAATTTCTGGAGAACGATGTCTTATCAGAAACCATATTGCCTCCTTATGAATACAGATTTTTCTGCATTTGACCACCAGATGGTAGAAAGGTATTTTGCAATCTCACTTTTTTATGGTGTATATCCAGGCATGTTCAGTCACAATGCTGCAGAAGACCGTTACTGGGATGACCCTGCTCTTGTAGAAAGGGACCGCGACCTATTTAAATTTTACATACCTCTCATTATTACGCTTAATGAAGCGGGGTGGGAACCAGTTACTTATGCAACTGCATCTGACCCGGCAATTTATGTTGAAAGATATGGTAATTCAGGGTCATTATATTTTACGGTCAGAAACACTTCCGACAGTCCTGTAACTTACAGGCTCGAAATAGAAGCAGAAGAATTAGGACTTCCATCTTCCGGTGATGTTTCTGCAATTGACCTTCTCTCATCGACAAGTTTTCCCACAACTAATAATGGAACTATTCTGACGATTGAAGACACAATTAACGGGGGACAAATCAGAATGATACAAATTCACAGGTAAATTACTGGTGGCTTTTTCTCCGCTCAGCCAGCCTACCCACGGCCATTGAGCGTTAAGCGTTATGATATTTTCCACTTAGGCTGGATTGACTGTTTCTGAAACAGTTTGAGGAGCAGGAGAAGTTTGCACATTGGATGAGGGAGCACGGTTTACCTTTGCCATCAGTCTCGAAATCATTCTCGAGCCTTTCTCCTTCTTTATAACTCCTTTGGAAACTGCCTTTGCAATCGCACTTTCGGCTAACCTCGCCGCTTTCCTCGCTTCTTCGACCTTACTGGATTCAAGTAACTCCATTACTCTGTCTATAGCACTTTTCATTTTTCCCTTTACAATCCTTGCTCGAGCCCTTCTTTTAAGCGCCTGCCTTGCTCTTTTTTGTGCAGATGGATGTCTTAACATTTTAACCTCTCAAAAACATATTCAAAAATTTTTTTACCTTTATCTGGCATGGTTCAAAAAATTGGGCTTGATAAATCAAGCCCCTACAAAAATGGTGGATTTTCGCCACTTTTTAATATTATGTTGAACCATGCCCTTTATCTTTATTTAACCTCTTTTAAATTAAACTGAGTAATATTTATTCCTTATCTTTCCAATGTCAATAATAATATGCTAAAAAATTTGCCAATTTCATAAGGCTGGATTGTTAAGTTCTTTTAATAATGGTATTGAAAAAGAGAGAAAGGGGGAAAAACAAAAAAAACAAAAAATCGGAGGTAGAAAATGGAAATCGAAGAAAAAAAGAAAAAACTAAGAAACTCTCTTAAAATTTCCGCAAAAAATTTAAAAGAAATAAATGACTTTTTGCTCGACCCTTCGAACAAAGTCATAGAAGATATGCTTGATGTTGTTCTCAAATATGGAACCCCGGCAGAAATAAACAAAAAGGCAAAAGAAGCAAAAAAATTATCTGTTCAGATGGAAAGATTAAAAAAAGCCGAATCCCCATTTTTAGGTGATTTGAAATGGCTGATGGAACAAAAAGAAAAGAATGCCTTTATTTCAATACCTGAATACAGAAAAAAATTACTCGGCGAAAAAGCTTCAGGAATGACATTCGACGAAGAACACGCTGTGACTCTTGAAATAAGTTCGATGCAGTTTTTTGAATGGCTCAAAATAGAAGCCCAGCAAGCCATCGAAAGAAAAGAACTTATGCCCGGCAGATTCATAAGAGTCAGAGGTATGAAGGACCAGCTCGAAGGACTTGAACCACTTGCAATGAATGCTGCCATGAACATCGTTGGGGCAAGTTATGTCGAAACCCTTGATACAAAAGGGACTGATGGTTCGAATATTCACCTTGGAGGTCCTGAAACCATAACAGGATATTTTGGAGGTGTTGGACAGCCAAATGAACATGCGCTGATGTGGCTCGACGAATACTTGAAATATTACACTGAGTTTGGAATTACACAGGTTCTCAACATCAACGCAGGAACGATTTTGCTTGCATATTTTATAAACAAACTCGGGATTGACAATGAATTTAAAATTTCGGTTTATATGGGCAACGACAATCCATATTGCATTTTGTGGACGCTAATAGGAGCAAAACTTTTTGCGCGCAAAAATGGACGCACTTCATTAATCGGTTTTAATTTTTCGAATTCAATAAATAATAACACCATTGCCCTCTCCGCTGAAATCAGAAAGGCTCTTGGATTTGAAGATAATGTGCGGTTCGAACATCACATAGTTGAAACTAAAAAAAGCATAGTTATTCAACCATACGATAGAAGAAATGAACTTATTGAAATAGCAAAAAAGGTAAAGAACATAAGTGCAAAGCATGAAGGAGGGGATGTGGATGTAGAGGCAAGGAGAGAGCATCCAAGTGATATACTCGACTATTTCATTCCCAAAAAGGATGTTATTGCAAAAGGGCTATGGGATGCCATGCTGAGAAATTATCTGGATAAACATGACGCAGTAAATCATACCGCACGAGAACTGACAATAAATGGTATTGGCGTTATTCCTGCTACAAATCTCCACAAAATGAATTAATGGATTTTTATTCAATATCCACGAGAGGATTTCCGGTATTGGTGCTTTCACCAACTTTGACATGCACTGCAGTCACCTTCCCGCTTTTTGGTGAAGGAATTGTATTTTCCATTTTCATGGATTCAAGCACACATAACCCCTGACCGGCTTTAACTTCCGCACCTTTTTCCACCAGAACTTTAACAACCTTTCCAGGCATAGGGGCAAGGACAGATTTGCTTGAAATAGGGGTAGAAGGAATATACTGGCTCTGTGATGGAGTAGAAGGTCTGGCTGCTTCAGCAGGTTGCTTCGAAGGAGCCTGCGTGGCGGTGGAAGTTACAGAAGCCCCCGTCGAAGAAGTTTTTACTGGCGGTTTCGTAGGTTGCCTTCCGGGAGAAATAGCAGGAGCCATTTGAGGTGGATAAAAGAAGGGGAGAGAATACCCGGGTGGGGTTATCGGAATATTCCAATCTGCCTGGTCAATGCTAACTTTATGTTCCTTTCCATCAACTGTTACTCTGTAGTGCCCCGACGAAGTTTCCTCAACATTAACTTCCATGTACTTTCCATTGATTTTCAATTTCCAGTGACTCATTTTTGCTCATCCTTTTTCAAAAAAATTGTAATATTTTTCCCCTTATTTTTTACAATAAAAATTAAGGCATGGTTTTGCTTCATGACTCCCCATCCACCTCAGACCGCAACACCACGCCAGCCACCACCTCCTTTCGGTTTGGGCTTGATAAATCAAGCCCCTACAAAAAATGGTGGATTTTTGCCACTTTTTAACACTTTGTTGAACCATGCCAAAATTAACATATAAAATATCCTTTCACCGCCTCTGCAAAAAGGCTCCATGCATTCCAGCCCTCGAAGACCTTCCCCATGCACCTTCATCGCTTTCACCACAACCCAAAAGTGGAATGATATTTTCAGGACCGCAGCGATGAAGAATAACTGCCATCGCAACCGCAATTAAGGTTTCTTCGTCCTGACTTTGACTTTCTGCTTCTACTGATTTTTTTTCTTTCTCGATTATTGCCTGCATGTCCCTAACTCCCCAATCCGTATATAATAAAATGTACCATTTATCAAAGTGGCATATTCGAATTCTTTTTGGGAGGGAGTGATTCCCTCTTTGTCTTTATTGTATCGAGTGCCATTATCAAATGCTTCCTTGTTTCAGCAGGAACAATTACATCGTCAACTTGAAGCCGTGCAGCTGCTCTCATCGGATTATAAAACTTTTCACGGTACTCGGCAAGTAACTCCTCCATCTTTGCTTTCTGGTCTTTTGCTTCCTTCAATTCCTTTCTAAAAATCAGAGGGATAGCCATTTCAGCACCCATCACAGCAATTTCTGCAGTTGGCCATGCAAAAACTCTGTCTGCACCCTGGCTCCTTGCGCACATCGCCAGATACGAACCCCCATAAGCCTTTTTTACGACCACCGTTATCTTGGGAACAGTCGCCGTAGAATAAGCGAAGAGCATTTTTGCACCATGCCTTATGATTCCTCCGTGTTCCTGGTTGACACCCGGAAGGAACCCCGGAACATCAACAAAATTTATCAGAGGTATGTTGAATGCATTGCAGAACCTTATATGCCTTGCCGCTTTATCGGAAGCATCAATATCGAGTGCACCAGCAAGAACCATAGGCTGATTTGCAAGTATTCCTACAACCCTGCCTGCGATTCTTGCAAAACCGGTTATGAAGTTTGTTGCAAATCTTTCATTAACCTCAAACCATGAACCCTCGTCAACAACTGCAAGAATTACCTTTTTCATGTCGAAGGGCATTCTCGGGTCTTGAGGAACAATATCATTTAGAAACTCAGCAGGTTTATATTCGACCGCCGCCATCTTTTGCCTTGGTGGATCCTCAAGGTTGTTCGATGGGAGGTAACTCAAAAGTTTTTTGACTATTTCCACCGCTTCTTTTTCATTAGATGCCATGAAGTGGGCAACTCCGCTTTTTGATGTCTGCACCTCTGCACCACCGAGCGATTCCTTATCTATTTCTTCCCCCATTACCTCTTTTATTACCTGAGGACCTGTTATGAACATCTGTGCGGTTCCCTTTACCATTATTATGAAGTCGCAAAGTGCTGGTGAGTAAACCGCTCCACCAGCACAGGGTCCTGCTATCACTGCAATCTGGGGAACCACACCACTTGCGATAGAATTTCTGTAAAATATTTCTCCGTAACCATTGAGTGAATCAACGCCTTCCTGGATTCGTGCCCCGCCAGAATCTTTGAACATAACAACAGGTGCTCCGTAACGGAGGGCATCGTCGAGTGTCGAGCAAATCTTTTTACAATGTATTTCAGCTGCAGTTCCCGCAAGAACTGTAAAATCCTGACTTATTGCAAAAACAAGCCTCCCATCAACCGCACCACTGCCGGTTACAACCCCATCCCCCGGTAAATCCCTTCCTTCCATCCCAAAATCTGTGCACCTGTGTGTTGCCCAGAGGAGTTTTTCCTGAAAAGTCCCCGGGTCGTAAAGCAAATCGAGCCTTTCTCTGGCTGTCAGTTTCCCCGCTTTGTGCTGAGCTTCAATAGCTTCAGTTCCCCCTCCCATTCTGAGCCTTTCTTTTTCCCTGAGCATTTTTTCTATTTTTGAATCTGCCATAAGTTCACCTCACAACCAGTCAATTCCCAATTTCTAATTCTCAAATCCTGTTAACTTAACTTTACAAAACTTTACAAATTCACAAATTCTAAAACACTTTAACCCTTTCACCTCCACCGCACCGCTATCACTTGTTGGCTTTCCTGTAGCCTAACTGGTCATTTGCAATTATCATCTTCTGTATATTTGCAGTACCTTCGACTATCTGATACAAAACTGCATCTCTATAGTATCGCGCAGCAGAATAATCGGTAGAATATCCGTATGAACCGAGTATTTTCATGCATGAGTGTGCTGCTCTCACCGCTACTTCACCTGCGTAATATTTTGCCATAGAAGTTTCGAGTGTATTGCCAAGATTCCCCTGGTCCTTCTGCCATGCAGCCCTGTAGACAAGGAGCCTTGCAGCATCTATCTCAACAACCATATTTGCTATCATCTCCTGATTCATCTGGAATTTCCCTATTTCCTGACCGAATGCTTTTCTTTCGTTGCAATATTGTGTTGCAAGGTCAAGGCAAGCCTGAGCAAGACCAAGGGCACCTGCCGCTGCATTAAGCCTCGTCCTATCGAGGCATGCAAAAACCTGCTTTACACCCATTCCTTCCTCACCGAGGAGAGCAGATTTGGGAATTTTTGCATCCATGAAAGAAATCATTCCTGTCGGTGAGGAACGAGTCCCCATTTTATCGAGAGGGGTTGTTGTTATGCCGGGATTATTTTTCAATTCCACAACAAAAGTACTCATCCCTTTTGAACCCTTCGACTTATCGGTATAAGCGTAAACAAGGGCTATGTCAGCAACATGGGCATTGCTTATCCATGTTTTCTCGCCATTTAAGATGTAATAATCACCCTCTTTTACTGCGGTTGTTTTCATTGCCATTACATCGGATGCTGCGTCTGGTTCGGTGATGGCAAAACACCCTAAAATTTCACCTGAAACAAGCCCGGGAATATATTTTTGCTTCTGTTCTTCTGTACCGTAAAGCAAAATCCCGTATGCAGGTCCTGATGCCTGCATGTTTATTGCTACCCTGAGAGAACTCGATGCTCTTGCAATTTCTTCGCTTATGAGGGCGAGGGCAAGCCAGCCGTCATTTGTTCCACCATATTCTTCTGGAATAATTGCGCCAAAAAATCCCATTTCACCCATTTTTCTTACAACATCACGGGGATAATAGTGCTCCTCATCCCACTTATCTGCATAGGGAGCAATTTCTTTTTGAGCAAACTCTCTTGCTGCTCTCTGTATTTCGAGGTGTTTTTCACTCAATTTAAAATCCATATTTATTACTCCTTCATTTTTTCATTTTTTAAAATTCAGTCGCTTCTTTTTACTTTTTTTCCCTCTTCCTGTCAACACTAAGAAAAAATACCCATGGTCATTCGGTGGCTTTGAATCCGCTCAGCCACCCACCTGCACTATCCATGGTCGTTAAGTAAAGTCGTTAAGTAAATAGGTGTAACCTGTCATTCCTGCTCAGGCTGGAATCCGCGGTGATTTTTATTTTATTTTATTTTCGTAATAAAATTAGAGGCTAATAAACACTGCCCTCAGTACCCTCAGTAGTTTTCTTTTGTGTACTGGCAAATATCCTCAGCAATCCTGAGAAGCATCATGTTGTCAGTCACACCAAATGAATAAGCGCCTCCCATTGCATTTGCTCGAGCGAAAAACTCAGGGTCCGCAACCACATTTCCTGTAGCAAGGTCTTTATAAATAACCTGCATCAGAACCCCAGAATTACCAGCCGCTGCTCCAACCATAACTCTACCCGCTGCACTGATAAATTTTATTTGAATAACATTAGGCATAATTACCATGCCCTGCGCACCTGGCTCTACACTGACATTAGGGCTATCTACAACCTGTAACCCGGGGTAAATCTTTTTCATGCATGCAATCAAATCTTCGTTGATTTTTTTAGTTGCCCTTTGATTCTCGCCCGATTTCGCAAATTTGGGATCTATTGTTGTATTCACCATATACACCTGCTGGTATGTCCCCAATTTCACCTTTGCTGGGGTTCTTGGTTTTGCTTCCCTGATATGGGTTGCGCAAGCCATAAAGGAAAGCATATACCCGGCAACAAAAACTCCGAGAACACCAAGTGTAAGCAGAATTGTAGTTTTTCTTTTCATTTTTTTTCTCCTTTACCTGTCATTTGTTGTTAATATTTATCCCCCTTAAAAAAACAAACTATTTCACCTTTTTCGCTAAAATCTCTCCTATACTCCGAATAGCCTCTTCCATTTTTTCCTCAGGGGCCTGGGAAAAAGAAAGCCTCAGGGTATTACTTCCACTTCCATCCACAAAAAACTGCTTTCCGGGCACAAAAGCCACATTCCCCTTCATTGATTCCTCCAGAATTGCATCTGCATCAAGACCATCCGGAAGATAAACAAAAACAAAAAATCCCCCTCGTGGTCTGGTGAATTTAATCCCCTGCGGAAAATACTTTTCTATGTGCTCTATCATCTTCTTCATTCTCTTTCCGTAAAATTTCCTCAGTTTCACTATGTGACGTTCGAGCATACCACTCCTGCAAAACTCAAGAAACAGATACTGACTTAATGTTGGTGGACAGCAATCCACAAACTGCCTTGCCACCACCATTTTTGCAACCACTTCCGGGTGAGCCACCACTGCTGCCAGCCTTATCCCGGGCGAAAAAACTTTCGCAAAACTCTTTATATAAACCACCCTCCCATCCCTATCCATAGATTTCAGCGGTTTTGAAGGCATTCCATCGTAGCAAAGGTCCCCGTAAGGGTTATCTTCCATCAAAACAAAATCGAATTTTCGTGCCACCTCGAGAAGTTTTTCTCTGCGCTTCTCCGATAGAGTCACTCCGAGCGGATTATGATAATTTGGTTGAATATACATGAGTTTCACCCTCTTCCCTTCACCCGCCAACTTCTCAACTACCCTCTCCACTTCGTCCACAACTACCCCCTCATCGTCTGTTTTCACTCCAACCGGCACTCCCCCGTAAAAACGAATGCTTCCCACCCCTCCAAAATATGTCGGCAGTTCAACGAGGCACACCTCCCCTTCATTCACAAAAACCCTGCAGCACAAATCCATCCCATTCTGAGCCCCGGCACTTATCATTATTCCATCAGGCTCAGTTTCAATTCCTTCCTTTTCTTTAAGCCACCCCGCCAGCCACTCCCTCAGTTCTTTCACACCATCACTCGTGCCATATTGAAGCACCTCCCCCTTTTTTTCTTTCATATATTTTCGAATTGCCTTCGCAGTAAAAGCATAAGGGAAAGCATCGGAATTTGGCCACCCACCGGCAAGGCTTACCACTTCACCGCGCACAGCCAATTTGCACAATTCCCTTATAATTGAAGAACTCATCCTCCCCGTTCTTTCTGCAAAAAGCCTCGAAACCCGAGTTTTCTCTTCCATATCTACACCTATCTCATTCTTCTCTCATGGAATTGCGTCTTAGTCTTCACGGAATCGAATCCCTCTTCTTCCTGAAAACAGCCCAGTTTTTCTTCTTTTCCTCCCCTATTGTCGTAGTAGGACCATGACCGGGATAAACTACCGTGGCGTCATCAAGGACAAAAAGTCTGTTGTGAATTGATTCAAGGATTGTCTCCTCACTCCCCCCCCTCATGTCAGTTCTTCCATAACTTCCCGCTATCAAAGTATCCCCCGTAAAAACCGCACCCCTCGTATAAAGGCATATACTTCCCGGCGTATGCCCCGGCGTATGAATCACCTGAAGGCTCACCTTCCCCCCACCCCCCCCAACCACTTCCACAATCTCCCCGTCCGCAAGCCACCTGTCCACCGCAGGAAGTTTTATCTGCGGCAGCCCTAAATACCTCGCCATGTTCGGTATAAAATCGAACATCTTCGCTTCCTCCCTGTGAATAGCAAAAGGAACACCGAAAGCCTCCCTCATTGCCGCCGCTGCCCCTATTGAATCAACATTTACATGCGTTGCTACAATGAGCCTTGGAATCAGCCCGAGCTCAGAAATTGAATGCATAATGAGTTCTTCTTCGTCACCGGGGTCAATAATTATGCAATTACGGTCTTCTTCCCAGATGAGGTAGCAATTGCCAAAAAAGAAGCCATTTATGATAATTTTTATTTTCACAACAAATTCAAAACAAACGAATATAAGAATTACCCAAAAATATTAATAAAATCAATGCATAAATTTGAAACATTACCCAAATAAGATTTAAAATATTAGTAGAAATGCTAAAATGCATCCAGAAAACTCTTTTTGGCAATTTGAGTAAGAGGTCATTCCTGCGGAAGCAGGAATCCATAAGTTATAATTTTCATTCGTGGGGGTGGGCAAAATTAGCCCATGAGCGTTACAATGAAAAATTTAATTTAACAACAATTCGAAAAGAAACGGAGAAAAATTATGGATATAAGCGAAGAAATAAACGAAATCAAAAAAGAAATAGTTGAATCAAGGGCTCTTGTCATTCGAACAAACAACCTTATGAATTCTCTTGCCGCCGACATAAAGGGAATTGCAAGGAAGCAGTCTAACTATGAAAAGCGCCTCACCATAAACAGCGCTGTTTCCTATGTGCTATTTACAATTCTCATTTTCGTCGGATTAAAACTTGCTTACGACTGGCAGGTGGCAAGAATCGAAAAGGAAAAAGAAATCATACTCGAAAGAGAAAAAAATCTTAAGAAAGAACTCGGTGCGCTCAAAAACAGGGCTATTGCAAGAGAATCAACCGAAGCAAAAATAGAAGAATTCTACGCAATGATAAGGGACGGCAGAAAGGAAGAAGCAATCAATACTTACGACGAAATAATAAAGTTTCCTCTAACTGAGGCTGAAAAATCAATTTTCAAGGACAAGGTTAACACAATGAGAGCGGAACTCAGTCTGGAAAAATACCAGCAGGGACTTGATTTGTCGAGGCAGAAAAAATGGAAGGAGGCAGAGGAACTCTTCAGACAGGCGATTCTTCTCAAAGAAGATGCTACCCACATATCTGCGGTGAGACTCGACCTTGCAATTTCCCTCAGAATGCAGGGAAGACAAAAGGAAGCAATTGTTGTTCTTTCAGACCTTCTCGGCACAACCCTCGACAGAGAAATTGCAGACGATGCAATGTATCAATTAGGACTTTGCTATGCAGAGGTTCACAAAATTGATGAAGCACAAAAAACACTCAAAAGTTTGATTGAAAAATTCCCAGGCAGCCAGTGGGTAAAACCAGCAAGGGAGGCACTTTCTTCGCTTCATCAGATGAAGTGGTCTTTATGATGGATGAACACTACAATGAAAGAAAGGAAAATGCAAATTTATGTCGAGTGTTACAGTGGTGGAAGATTGAACGAAGCACCTCGAACCCTTGTCCTTGGAGAAAGAAAAGTTGCAGTAAAAGAAATTTTAGACCGCTGGCTCGGTGAAAATCACAGGTATTTTAAGGTGCTTGGTGAAGACGATTGCACATACATAATTCGCTATGACGAGGAAGCAGACGAATGGGAACTCGTCATGTTCGAACGCCCACAATAAAATTTATATTTTTCCTGCAAACTGCCCATGCCATCTGCCGAAGCCCACGCCCCAAGCCCATGCACCCCGCCCATGCACCATACTCATGCCCCCCGCCCCTGCCCATGCCCCTACCCGCTGTCCCCTTTCCCCTGCCCTCTCTGCCCCTGCCCCCCCCACTCGCCATCCCCTTTCTCAACCATTTGACTTATCCACTTTCAGGTGCTAATTAATCAAATTATGAAAAAGGGTTATCTTGCCATCGTTCTAAATGCCCATCTTCCATACATTCGCAACCTCGAAGACAGAAGAACAGTCGAAGAAAGATGGCTTTTTGAAGCCGTAATTGAATGCTACATCCCCCTCCTCCAGAAACTCTCCGCCCTCGAAGAAGATGGGATTCCTTTCAAACTCACAATTGCTCTATCCCCGACTCTTTGCGCAATGCTGGGTGATGAACTCCTTCGCCATAGAACAGCCCGTCACCTCGACAACCTCGAAAAACTCGCCGAAAAAGAAATCGAAAGGACAAATGGCTCCTTCCATCTTCAATATCTTGCAAATTTTTATCGCAGAAGATTCGAAGAAATCCGAAAATTCTGGGAAAAAATTTCAGGGGATATAATTGGAGCATTCAAATCCTTAGAAGAAAAAGGGTATGTTGAAATCATCGCAGGAGCAGCAACACATGGATATCTTCCTCTTCTTGCAATTTATGATGAAGCGGTTCGATGGCAGATAAAAACGGGGGTTCAGGAACATATTCGCCTGTTTTCAAAAGCCCCTCACGGAATATGGCTCCCTGAATGCGGATATTATCCCGGGCTTGAATATGAACTTGCTCGAAATGGAATCCATTTCTTTATCGTCGAGACAAAATCACTTTCAGGAGCACCTCAAAGACCAAGATACTGGATTTACGCACCTGTTTACACACCTGCAGGGGTCGCCGCTTTCGGTCGAGACCCTGAATCATCAAAGCAGGTCTGGAGCGCTGAAACAGGCTACCCCGGTGACCCATGGTACAGGGATTTTTACCGTGATATAGGCTTCGATTTGCCAAACGAAAATCTATGGGAACTCGCCCTCCCTGATGGCGAAAGGACTTTCACAGGCATAAAATATCACAGAATCACACACAAAGATAAACTTGAAAACAAAGATTTATATCATCCAAACGAAGCAAGACAGCGGGCTTCAGAACATGCTGGCAATTTCGTTTTGGGCAGACTTCAAAGAGCAAAGCAAATCTTCCCGCTTATGGATAGACCACCTGTTTTCGTGGCACCATACGATGCGGAACTTTTCGGTCACTGGTGGTTTGAAGGTCCCGAATTTCTCGATTTCGTTTTCAGAAAACTCTATTACGACCAGAACGAAATAGAACCAATCACACTGAGCGAATATCTCATAAGGCACCCGCTCAACCAGATGCTGACCCCTGCAGAAGGTTCATGGGGAGCAAACGGAGATCACAGCGTATGGCTATCCCCTTCAAATGCATGGATGTGGCGATATATTCACGCCGCAACAAAAAGAATGAGCGAGATGATTGAAAAAATCGAGATAGCGAAAGCAAACGAAATTCTATTAAGAGCGGTTGCACAGGCTGGAAGGGAACTTCTGCTTGCACAGAGTTCTGATTGGGCTTTCATGCTTTTTGCAAATCGGTGCGTGGAGTTTGCAAAGCAAAAATTCACCACGCACATAGAAGCATTCAAAAAACTTGCAGACGATATAGAAAAAGGAAAAATCGAAATCTCCTATCTTGAAGAACTCGAAAAGCGTGATAATATTTTCCCTGAACTCGATATAAACACATTCAAAAAACAGGATAATAGAGGTGTGATATGAAAAAAACAGAAGAAAGACAAAACAGCAACATAACAACAAACACAAAAACAAACACTACACCAGAAACCGCAACAAACACAACAGCAAAAACCGCAACAAAAACTGCAACAAAAAAATTCGAAGGGGTAATCACTGCACTTGTCACCCCGTTTAAACAGTCAGGCGATGTAGATTTTGATGGACTCAGGAAACTTCTTGACATGCAACTTGAAGCTGAAGTTAATGGGCTTGCGGTATGCGCAACAACGGGGGAAGGGGGAAGCCTCAAAATTGAGGAGCGAAAGGCTATTTTAACCACCTGTGTCAAGAGAGCATCGGGAACCAAATGCAGGATAATTGCAGGCGCTGGCACGAATGTCACTGCTTCGACGATAGAACTTACAAAACTCGCTCAGGATTGCGGGTGTGATGCTGCACTCATCGTAACTCCTTATTACAACAAACCAACACCTCAGGGGCTTTACCGCCATTACATGACAGTTCTCGATTCAACATCAATACCAATTATCCTCTACAACATCCCTTCGAGAGCGGTTGTTGATATGACCCCCGAACATGTCGCCAGAGTTGCTGAGCACGAAAGGTGCGTGGGCATAAAGGATGCGACAGGAAATGTTCTCAGGGTTTTCGAAATCAGGGAGAGGGTAAAGAAGGAATTTTCGATATTGACCGGTGAAGACGCAGGTTTCCTCCCATTTCTTGCCTGCGGAGGGGATGGCATAATTTCAGCCACTTCAAATATTGTGCCACGCAAAATGGTTGACCTTTACAGAGCGTGGAAAAATGGTGATGTGGAAAAAGCGCGTAATATTCATGGCTCTTTGCTCGATTTGATGAAAGCCCTCTTCATGGAAACCAACCCGGGACCTGCAAAATATGCTCTCTCAAGGATGAAAATCATTGAGCCAGTCCTTCGCCTCCCCCTTGTGCCACCCGATTCATCGAGTTCGTGTGCAAAAGCGCTGGAAGAAGCTCTTCGAAAACATGGACTTATCTGAATTTATTTGAATTTATTTGAATTTACATGAATCGTTAATCAGTTGAACCGTAAGTCCAAAAAATTTTCTATCGTAAAATTTTTGATAACTTTTTTGGTAACTATCATTACTCTTTTTTCCATTCTTTATTTGACATCAAAAAAAACATGGGGCTGGCTATGTGAACCACGCAATTCGATTAATTTCGTAAAAATTGAGGGAGGAAAAGCGATTTTTCGTCCAGAAAAAAGCAAAAAGGGAGGAGCAGCTAAAATATCAAACAAAGTCAAACAAATCCTGTTCAGCAAAGGAAGGGAACTTCTTTCGAAAAAAATAAAACTTCGAGTTGGTGACAGAATCATAGAAAAAACCTGCGAAGAAATTGGTTTCAGAATTGATTTCGACGAGACGGTTAGGGGTTTGAATCGAATCTGCGATGTTCCTCCCGACCCTCTGAGCAGATTTGTGAGGGGTTTAGAGATTTTCCAGAGAAAAATAACAATTCCTGTTGTTTTTGAAATAGACGAAAAAACAGAAGAAAATTTAGTGCTTGAAATCAAGAAAGAATTTGATACCCCACCCCGTGACGCAGGAATTGGATTTGAAAATGGAGTGAGAAAGATTCTGAAAGAAAAAAATGGAAGGTTTTTAGATTTTTACGGGGCTTTAGGTGCAATCGAAGATATTTCATTTAACAGCATCAATAGAGAAATCATTTTGCCATTTGTGGAAATCCCTGCATCCATTACAGAAACCGACCTTTCCACAATAGATGTCACAAAGACACTCAGTGCATACGAAACAAAATTTTCGCGTGCGGGAAAGGATAACCGTGGAAGGGCTCACAACATTGAACTTGCCGCATCAATTTTAAATGGAAGAGTTATAATGCCAGGAAAAGTTTTTTCTTTTAACGAAGCAGTAGGTCCTCGAAGTTCATGGGCAGGATTTGAAGAAGCACCTGAAATTTACGAAGGAGAGATGGTTACAGGAGTTGGCGGTGGAGTCTGTCAGGTTGCAAGCACACTTCATGCCTCTGCATTTTTAGGAGGGCTTGATATAACCCAGAGATTTCCACATTCAAGACCAAGTCCGTACATCCCGATGGGGCTGGATGCAACCGTAATCTGGCCAGTAATTGACCTCAAAATTCGAAATCCATATCCGTTTCCTGTAATGATTAAAGCCTCCGTTGATAAGAATAAACTTAAGATAGAACTTTCAGGAGCGCAAAAGCCTGTAAAAGTTGTCTGGTGGACAAAAATCCTCGAAGAAACCCCCTTTGAGGAACAGGTAGAATACGATGATAGCCTTCCCGACGGAACCATAATCACAAAGCAAAAAGGTATAAATGGCTACAAAATAAAGAAAACGAGAAAAATCATTTTTGCCAACGGACAGGAAAAAATCGAAACATGGATGGAGCGCTACCCTCCTACCCCTCAACTCCTTATCATGAACCCAACCACTTTTTCTAAAAGAGCCTCCATTCCTGTAGCATCAGCAATCCACTAACCCGTCTTTTCATTCCCGCCCAAACACCCGCTGTCATTCCCGCGAAAGCATTAACCCATTCCCTCTACCAAGTGCTCCGTTCGGTAAGTCTTGCTACAAAACATATCCTTAAACGGAGCACTTCGCGGGAAGGGTCGCTTATTTGCAAATGTGGCTTTCAGCCACGCAAATCCGCTAAACCCTCCCCGCGAGCCTCACTAAGGGGGGAAGGCTTCCTCCCCCCCGTGCCCCCTCTCCAGTGGCGCATTTGAGACGCACATTTCTTGCAGAACTTAGCGAATGCGCCCCTAGACACGACAACTGAAAACATATAAAAAACGGCATGGTTCAAAATTTAAAAAGCACGAAATTAATTATCCCCAAAAATGTCAAAAAAGGGGGCAAAATTCCATCGTTTATTGTAGGGGCTTGATTTATCAAGCCCAATCCCAATTTTTTGAACCATCCCCAAAAAACAAAAAGAACAAAAGTAAAACTTAAAAATGCTTGACATAACCATAATTATAGAAGTATACACTTATATAGGGAAACTTTTTAAAAATCTTTCCCTTTATAGGGAACGCACTAAATGGCAACGATAGACAAAGATTTGATTGCTCAAATCATCCTCGACTTTCACAGCGGAAGTTTTCTCCCATCTCAGTTGATAGAAAGAGACCTTCAAATAAACCTTGAGATACCAATAAAACGAGCAATTGCAATATTAGGTCCAAGAAGAACAGGTAAAACCTATTATCAATTTTCCCTTATCAAAAAACTCATGGATAAAGGAATCTCAAAGGAAAGAATTTTATACATTAATTTTGAAGACCCAAGACTTTTGAACATGTCATTAGCGGATTTACTGAAATTGATTGAAGTTTTTTATGAAATCTACCCTGAAAATAAAAATAAAAAAGTTTACCTGTTTTTTGATGAGATACAAAATGTGCCCGGCTGGGAATTTTTTATAAGAAATATCATGGATAAAGAAAATGCTCAGATTTTTATATCCGGCTCATCTTCAAGGCTCCTATCAAAAGAGATTTCCACTTCACTTCGAGGCAGGACACTCAGTTTTTTGCTCTTGCCATTTTCTTTTTCTGAAATCCTGAGAGCAAAAAAATTTAAATTCGAAAAATATCTTTCATCGGAACAAAAATCAAAAGTTAGTAGTTATCTGAATGAATATTTCTCCTGGGGTGGCTATCCAGAGGCTGTTTTCTACCCGCAGGAAAGAAAAAAGATTCTTCAAGAAATTATCGAAGTCACAATTTACAGGGATTTGATTGAAAGACATAGAATCAGAAACACAAAAGTCATCAGGTTGATGTTTAACTATATTGTTAAAGCGAAAGAATTTTCTGTCCACAAATTTTACAATTTCCTCAAATCGTCAGGTATTACCGTAAGTAAAAACAGTTTATATAACTACCTCGATTTTTTTAATGATGCCTTTATATTTTTCCCTTTAAAAAAATTTTCGTATTCATTGAAGAATATGGAGCAGAGCATTCCAAAGATTTATGCAGTTGATAATGCTTTTATCGAACTCATTGCAGGAAATGAAAAGGGAAAAAAATTAGAAAATTTAATTTTCCTTTCACTCTTACAAAGAGGACTTCAGCCTAACCGTGATATTTTCTATTTTTCTTCAGTGCGTGGAGAAGTTGATTTTATTATAAAGGAAGGGAGGAAAATCAGTTCCCTTATTCAATGCTGTTTCGACATTAATGACTACATAACAAGAGAAAGAGAAATTAAGTCTCTAACAAGGATAAGCAGAGAATTATCATGTTCCGATTTAAAAATAATCACCTTCGACCACGCCGCAGAAGAAAGGTTCCAGGGAAAAAGAATCAAATTTATCCCCCTCACGCAATGGCTCTTAAATCCCTGAAAAACCTATCCCGTACCTTGCCTTTTCCCCCTCTTCAAAATCCTCCCCCTATAAAATCACAAATCTATTCCCCCACCCTGTCATTCCTGCGAAAGCAGGAATCTATTCCTACAGCAAAAATCCATCATTTTAAAAACAGAACGGTGGATTATTTCGAACAAAATATTGTAAATAAGAAAAAATTATGGAATAGTAACTTATACGAATGGGCATTCCTGCTCCCATTTTCACGAGGGTAACCTACGGCAGGAATCCAAAAGGAAGGATTCGTTAAAATTGGATAAGCAATACTATGTATACATCCTTGCGAGTAAAAAAAATGGAACATTGTATACAGGTGTTACGAATGATTTAATCCGTAGAGTGTACGAACATAAAAACGGTTTGATTGAAGGTTTTTCTAAAAAGTATAAAGTCCATCGCCTGGTATATTTTGAGATAATAGATGACATTAATTCTGCAATCCATCGTGAAAAATGTATAAAAAATTGGAAAAGGATATGGAAAATAAAATTAATAGAGAAAGCAAATCCGCTTTGGAAAGATTTATATTATGATTTGTTGAAATAAAGAATTATTTCTGGACTCCCACCAGATTTTATCCCTATGGAAACAGAGACAGGAATGACAATGAAAGTGTTAACCTGTCATTCCTGCGAAAGCAGGAATCCACTACTCCTCCCTGTCTTTCCTGCCCCTGTCTTCGCAAGGGTAAACCTTGTTCCTGTCCCCGCTTTCGCGAGGATAAACTCCAGAAGGAATCTATTCCTACAGCAGGAATCAACATACCCACCTTGTCATTCCTGCGAAAGCAGGAATCCACTATCCTTTCCGGATACCCGCTTATTGAAGAATTGACTATTGTGGTCGGCTTTTATAGAAATGTGCAACGGTCATTCGCCCATAAAAAGGAATCCTTTAAAAAAATGAATGGTAACAGGTGGCAAGCACTTGCCACCCTTCATTTTTTATGAATCCCTGTTTCTGGTCAAATGGTCGTTGCCAATTTTCACAAAATCCGTTGGCAATGTTCCATCCATCAGTCATTCCCGCGCAGGCGGGAATCCAGAA
>Ga0078972_1002784_pt1 | contig 55880 bp, 42 predicted proteins | sample YelNatPaOPGAMG01_FD_67568 | JGI IMG/M metagenome (GOLD analysis project Ga0078972, IMG submission 67568) | Hot spring thermophilic microbial communities from Obsidian Pool, Yellowstone National Park, USA - OP-RAMG-01 (SPADES assembly) (version 2) | ecosystem: Environmental > Aquatic > Thermal... | reverse complement strand
CCCCCTGCCAATGCCCTGGGGAGCGCCAGCATCGTGGCTAACCCCCTGCTGGCCAAGGCCGGCTCCACCGCACCGGGCCAATTGGCGGCCGCCTGGTTCACCCTGCTGGCGGGGTCACCGGCGATCAACCGGGCCGCTGCCATCTCTACCGTCACAACCGATTACGCCGGCAACCCTAGAGGAAGCAGCCCCGACTGCGGCGGCCTCGAGTACCTGGGCACCGCCCCCAACCCCACAGCCACTCCAACCCAGGCCCCAGAGACGCCCAAGCCGACGCCAGTTACCCCTACAAAAGAGCGAAGTGATTCCAATGTGACAGGCGCAACGCCCACGGCGACGCCGATCAAACCCACCTCGACGCCGGTAACGCTTGCGGTAGAGCAGGGCGGCCCTGCCCCGACACAAGCACCCCCGGCGGTAGATCAGGCCAGCCCCAGCCCAACACAAGCCCCCCTGGTGGTAAAGCAGGCCAGCCCCAGCCCAACACAAATACCTTCTACCAAGAAGCCGATGGCCCCCAGCTCGACGCAAGCGCCCACGGTGGCCCCGGTGAAATCCAAATCGCCAGCCACCCCCACGTTAATGCCCACAGCAACTCGGGCGCGGCCGGCGCTGGAGGGGCTCAAGATAGTAGCCCGGATAAAGTCGACCTTGGCCCATGCCCACAAAGAAATCCTTCATCAATGGGCACTATCCATCACCGATTTCTTCAGGAATCTGCTGCGGTGGGGCGGATTGTGCAGCTAAGTCAAGGCGCGTTTCCATGCTTCCCAGTGATGGCATCGCCCGCCCTGGATGGGGTATAGAGTATGTTCAGCGGCTGAGCCGGGGCAATGGCCTGGTCGGTCAGGTGGCCGGCCAGGCCATTCTCTATTTGTGCGCCAGCCGCGGCCACCCCCGGCAAATTCCCTACATCTAATCATATTGATACTTGGATAAGACTTGCGTGTAACTTCACGATGCTAAGATGGGCATAAGAATCGCAGGTATCTGGATGGGTGCGCCCTATCAAGATACTGGATAATACGCGCCTCCCCACACCACTCGTTTTCGGGTCCGTGCAAGAGTTACAGTCGATGCTCATCTTCTAAGCTTTGGGGGAAAGAACCGTGGGCACCAAGACGACTAATTCAGCCGCCCTGCCGGAGAGAGAGCCGCCGCAGCCGCAGCAACAACAGGGGCGCCCGCTGCGCTACCTCTCTCCGCGTATCGTCCAGGCTATTGAGGATGCGCTCAGTACTGTCGGCCCCTTTGGTCAGGTCCGCTTGGTGATGAGTCGCGGCAAGCTGCGCTATATCGAGACTACGCAGAGCCATGATCTCGGGCCCCCTGAGTGAGGCCGTTAGCCAGGGCAAAGAGGGCCGCTGACTGCAATCGCCCCACGAGCAGATGCCCGATGAAGAGGAGAGCAGAAAGGGCCAAAGGGATCGCCAGGCGCTCAATACAAGTGAAGAGCATTATCTATGCCGGCTTCGGCAGAGGTGAAAGACTCCCGGGGGCCGACTTGGTGTATTTTCGCCAAGTCGGCCCATGTTATTCAGGGCCGCTCATCATCATGGCTTCAGGTTGAAAGGAGCGTTTGCCATGGCGAGCCCCGAGGAACTCATCCGTTCCTACATTGCGCAGAACATACTTTTCAGCAACGATGGTTACCCTTACGCCGACGACGCCTCATTTCTGGGTGAGAACATTATCGACTCCATGAATATTCTGGAGCTGGTCATGTTCGTGGAAGAGACCTTTGGCATCGCAGTGCTCGACCAGGAGGTTGTGCCGGCTAATTTCGACTCGGTCAGCAAACTGGCGGCCTTTGTCCGCCGCAAACTGGTGGTCGCGGCGTAACGGCAAAGCCATGCTCCTCATCGTCAACAAGGAGAAACGAGCATGTCAGCGAGCTTTGGCATCAAGGGCCTGGAGCTCGACGTCTCAGAAGAAGTGGAACGCATCACCAGGGGGCTGCGCCTGGCGGTCCACCAGACGCTTCATCGCCAGGGCGCGGTAGTTGGCATCAGCGGGGGCATCGATTCGTCAGTCGTCCTGGCCCTCTGTGCCCGAGCCCTTGGGCCAGAGCGCGTGGTGGGCGTCATGTTGCCGGAGCGTGACTCAAGCGCGGAGAGTGTATCTCTGGCCCGGGAAATAGCAGCATATTGTGGCGTGCAGACGGTCTGTGAAGATATCTCGGCCGCTCTCGAGGGAGCAGGCTGCTACCGGCGCCGAGACGAAGCCATTGTGCGCCTCTTTCCCGATTATGGGCCAGGTTGGCAAGCCAAGATCACGCTGCCCGGCAGCCTGCTCAGCCAGGAGACACTGAACGTCTTTACTCTCACCGTCACCAGCCCCGACGGTCGAGAGTTCAGCCGGCGCTTGCCGCTGCGCGAGTATTACCAGATCGTAGCCGCTTCGAATTTCAAGCAGCGCATCCGCATGACCATGTTGTATTACCACGCTGAATTGCGGAATTATGCTGTGGTGGGCACGGCGAACAAGGATGAACACGACCTGGGGTTCTTTGTCAAGCACGGCGACGCCGGTGTAGACGTCAACCCCATCGTCCACCTCTACAAGATGCAGGTGTACCAGGTAGCGCAGTATCTGGGCCTGCCTGAAGCGATCCGCAATCGCCCCCCCACAACCGACACGTACAGTGGCGGTAGCACGCAGGAAGAGTTCTTTTTCCGTGTTCCATTCCCCATTCTGGATGTCGTCTGGCTCGGCTACGAGCAAGGTGTGCCGGCAACCGAGATCGCCAACGCTCTGGCCCTCTCTCCAGAGCAGGTCGAACGCATCATCGCTGACATCGCGCGCAAGCAACATACGACAGCGTACTTGAGGATGCACCCCATCGTTATCGACAGCCCGTCGGGCCAAGCTCGCACCTGATTGCGACCACAAAGACTGCAGTGAGGGCAAGATGGAACTCAAACAGATCGCACGGATCGCCGGAAAATGGTGGTGGCTGGTTATAGTCTGCACGCTCCTGGCAGCGGGGATCAGCTATGCGGTCAGCTCTTACGTGCCCGCTACCTATCGCGCCTCGACCAGCCTGCTCGTCAGCACAGGGGGGGCAGCCAGCCCTGACTATAACAACCTCCTGGCAAGCCAGCAACTCGCGGCAACCTATGTGGAGTTGCTCCTCAAACGTCCCATTGTCGAGCGGACGGCTCAACAGTTGGGGCTGAACCCGCGCGACCTGGAAAAGCGAATCCAGGTCCGGATGGTCCCCAACACTACGATCATCGAATTGACAGCCGATGATCACAACCCGCAGTTGGCTGCCAATATCGCCAATGGGATGGTGGCATCGTTCAGGCAGGTTATGCAGGAATCTGTGGGAACGCCGCCCCGCAACCTGGTTGTGGTGGAGGCGGCAGTGCCCCCTACAGAACCCATTGCCCCGCGCATACCGCTCAATACCGGAGTGGCTGCCCTGGTAGGGCTGGCCCTTTCTCTGGGCGCAGTCCTGGCGATTGAATATTGGGACGATACGCTCAAGACAGCCGAAGATGTCCACCAGAGCCTGTCAGCTCCCGTCCTGGCGGCCATCCCCTACCAGAATGGCCGGCACAAGTCAGATGAGACGGCGCTCGCTGACCCCGGCTCTGCCCTGGCTGACGCTCATCGAGCCCTGCATATCCGCATCCAGCCGAAACATAACCAGGGCCTGCACAGCCTGCTGATCACCAGCCCATCAACGCGCGAGGAAAAAGCCAATGTGGTGGCCAACCTGGCTGTAGCCATGGCCCAGGCCGGCAATCAGGTGCTCCTGGTGGACGCCGATCTGCGGGAGCCCAGACTGAACAAAGTCTTTGGGCTGACCAATGATGTGGGCCTGAGCACATTGCTGGCGTCTGGCGCAAAGGACTGGGCGCGGTGCATTGCCAAGACCAGTGTGCCCAACCTGCGCCTGCTCCCGGCGGGGCCAGTCGCTGCCGACCCTCTGGGGCTGCTGGACACAGCATCCTGCCGCCGCCTCATCGACGAGTTGCGAACCCAGGCCGACATGATCCTGGTCAATGCACCGCCGGTGTTGGCGGCCGCCGACGCCAGTTCTCTCGCTTCGCTTGTGGATGGCGCACTGCTGGTCATCCAGAGCCACGCCACCCCGCGTGACGCAGCCGCGCAGGCCCTGGAAACCCTGCGCAATGCGCAGGCATCGGTGATCGGCATAGTCCTGAACAAAGTACACGCACGATAGAGTGTTGATATTGTATGGCGATGAGCGGCGCACGGGAGGGATGCACCAGGGTCGCCACCATGATCGGCCAGCTGACGCAGGGCGGAACTGAGAAACAGCTCTATCTGTTCCTGGCGCACTGTGACCGGCAGCGTTGGTCGCCCATCGTCTATGTATCACGTGGCCCACTCGGCAGGTGGGAGGAGCCGATCCACCAACTGGGGATTCCGATCATACTGCTGGAAGGCCGTGCCTGGGAGCGCCTGTGGCAATTCCGCCGGTCCTGCCGGGCGCTCCAGGTGCGACGCTTTTTCTCTTGGAGCGCTCACACCAATGTGTATGGTCTGGCCTTGTGGGGTCTCGGTATCTACCGTGTCGGCTCGTTCCGGAATGAATTTGCCTTTGAGCTGGCCGGCAGTTACCCCTGGATCCGGTCCTGGGCCTGCCTGGCAGGGGTCGATGCGATTGTCTGTAATTCCCAAGAAACAACCGCCGCTGTGTGCAGACGGGCAGGTGACCATCAGCGTGTTGTCTACATTCCCAACAGTGTAGAGTCCGTGGAACGCCAGGGCTATCACCGCCTGCAGTGGCGCAGGCGCCTGGGCCTCCATGATGACGAGGTGTTCATCCTTGGGGTCGGCCGGCTGGCCCCCCAAAAGAACTTTGCTCGCTTCGTGCAAGCCATCGCCCTCGTCCGCCGAGACGCCCCGGTGCGAGCTGCCATCGCCGGCAGAGATGATGGCTGCCTGGAAAGCCTGCGGCAAGAAGTCCAGCGGCTGGGGCTGGATGCAGAGACAATCCGGTTCATCGGGCCGGTGCCCAACGCCCAGGAACTCATGTGCGCAGCCGATATATTCGTACTGTCCTCAGATCGTGAAGGTATGCCCAACGTGGTGCTCGAGGCAATGGCCGTCGGGGTCCCCTGTGTATGCACTCGCGTTGGCGGCGTGAGTGATCTGATCACGCCAGGGGTCGATGGGCTCATCGTGGACCAGCGGCCGGAGGCTTTGGCAGCGGCAATCCGCTTGCTGGCGCAGGATCAGGCCCTGCGGCAAAGCATGGGCGCCCGCGCGCTGAAGCGTATCGGCAACGCGTTTGCCCCCCAGACGATCGCTGGCCAGTTGTGGCAAGTGCTGGAGTAGGTCAACCCCGGGCAGGCAGTGCATCGCCTGCAGACCGGTTTCAGGCACACCATCCAGAAGTGGAGGCAGTCCTTGTTGGCAGCGCTGTACAGGCCGATGGCCTGGCTTTACCGCAAGATCAGTTATTACATCTACAGTGCGCGCATCCGCATGCTGTTGGCGCGCGGAATGGTCATCGGCAAGAACGTGACCATATCCAGCAATACTGTTATCGATGCGACCTATCCCTATCTGATTCGCATCGGCAACAATGTCTCCCTGGCCGAGCATGTGCGGCTGCTGGCGCATGATGCCGGCGCTTTCAAGTTCACGGGCGGCTACACTCGCCTGGGGGCCATCGATATCAAAGACAACTGCTTTATCGGTGATCGCTCTACCATCTTGCCGGGTGTGACGATCGGGCCTAACGCGCTGGTGGCCGCGGGCTCTGTGGTGAACCGCGACGTCCCCCCCAATTCCTGCGTGGCAGGGATGCCGGCCCGGGTCTATGCCCGGTTCGACGACTATATTGCCCGCAACCGGGAACAGATCGAGAAGGGGCCTGTCTTCAGCTATGCGGAGCTCGCCGATCACGTGGACAGCCTGAGTGAGGAGGTCAAGCAGAAACTCCGTGAGGCCTGCCAGAATGGGGGCAGTGCCTATGTGAAAGGATACACCGGCAGAAATCCCTACACCTGGAATGTGGATTGAGGCGTGCAAAGGCGGGCTGGCAGAGCGCCTATGAAGCTGGCAGTCTTTGTTGACCAGGTTTACTGGTTCGATGGCCAGGTCTATTCGACCGATGAAGCCTATGCCCTGTTTCCTGCGCGCTTTGCCGATGTCTGTGAGGAGGTGGTCTTCATCGGGCGCCTGGCCCCTGGCCCGGGGCGCAAGCCCTATGCCCTGGACCACCCGGCGCACCGCATGTGCCCGCTGCCCTATTACGAGAGCATCTACGACCTGTGGAAAGCCGGCCCCTCTCTGCGCAGGGATATCCGGCAGGTCATCCGGGCGAACGCCGCAGGTTGGGACGCCGCCTGGATCTGTGGGCCCAACCCCATTGGGCTGGAGATTGCCGCCCAGTGCATCGGTCAGGGCTGCCCCGTATTCCTGGTGGTGCGGCAGAACCTGGTGCAGCAGATGCGTTTTGCCAACCGGGGCTTCCGGCGGGCCGTGGCCGTGGCCATGGCCGGGTGGTTGGAGCAGCGCTTTAGACAATTGGCCAGGGAACGTACGGTTTTCGCGGTCGGCCAGGAGATGGCTGGCGCCTATCGCGCTGCCGGTGGGCGCGTGCACCTGCACTTTCCCAGTCTGGTGACCCAGAGGCAGATGGAGGCGCTTTCAGCCCTGCCGGCAGCGCCCGAGCCGGATCGTCTGCTCTGGGTGGGGCGGCTGGCAAGCGAGAAGGGATGCCATTATCTGTTGGCCGCCCTGGATCTGCTTCGGTCGCGGGGCGTCCATTGTTCCCTGGATGTTGTCGGTTCTGGGCCAGAGCTGGAGCGCCTGCAGGCGCAGGCAACCCAACTCGGCCTGGGAGAACAGGTCGCTTTCCATGGCTATGTGCCCTATGGGCCGGAGCTGTTTGCCCTGTACCGGCAAGCCTCGGCCCTGATAGTGCCTTCCCTCAGCGAAGGCCTGCCACAGGTCATCCTGGAAGCGTTGGCTGCTGGCGTGCCTGTCGTGGCTTCGGCGGTGGGGGGCATCCCCGCCCTGCTCAGAGACCACGAGACCGGCCTGCTTGTGCCACCCGCCGACGTACCGGCGCTGGCCGAAGCCATCGCCCAGATCGTGAGCTCACCGGAACTCAGAGAGCAATTGCGCTGTCATGGCCGGGCCCTCCTGTGCAACAACACACTGGAGGCCCAGAGGGATCGCATGCTGGAGATCATTCGCCAGGAGGTCTTGCCGGCAAAAAGGGCCACCTTCCGGACATCCTTCTCCGACTTTCCGGCGGGCGCACTGCCGGCGCAACCCACCGTGTCGGCCGTGGTACCACTCTACAACGAGGCCGCCCACATCCGATCTCTGGTCGAGGCCCTGTTGGCCCAGGATTACCCGGCGCTCACCGAAATCTGGCTGGTCGACGGCCGGTCGGAGGACGGCACCATGGCGGCGCTGGAGGAACTCAAGGCGAGGGATGCGCGCATCAAGGTGTTGAGCAACCCCCGCCGCAACCAGGCTGCTGGCATTAACCTGGCCCTCGCCCAGGCTCAGGGCCAGGTTATCATCCGCCTGGATGGGCACGCACAATATGGACCCGATGTGATCAGATCAAGTGTTCGGGCGTTGCTCAAGACCGGGGCTGGGGGCGTCGGCGCGATTGCTCGCCCCCTGTCTTCGGGGACGGCCTTTGGGCAAGGCATAGCGGCCGCCCACGAAAGCAGGTTCGGCGTTGGAGCGGCCAGGTTTCGGCAGGCCTCCTCCGAGGGTTGGGTGGATACGGTGTGGAACGGCTGTTACTGGAAGTATATTATCGATCAGGTCGGGCCACTGCGCGAGGACCTGCTGCGCCTGGAGGATAACGACTTGAACGCCCGTGTGCGGGCACTGGGCTACGGGCTGTATCTCTCGCCCGATATCAAAGCTTACTATTACCCGCGCCAGACCCTGGCGGGGCTATGGCGCCAGTATGCCGCAAACGGCTATGGGGTGGGGCGAGCCCTGCTGCAAGACCGGCACTGCCTCGGGCTGCGCCATCTGGCGCCGCTGGCCCTGGTTTTGGGCCTGGCATTCTCGCTCGCCGTATCAATCCTCTGGCCGCCGGCTCTCCTGGCGACGGCCGTCATCACCCTGTCGTACCTGTTGGCAGCAGCCCTCTTTAGCGTCATGGCCTACCGCACGAGGCCGGGGCGCTATGCCCTGCTGCTGCCTGCAGTCTTTGCTACCCTCCATCTCAGTTATGGGCTGGGGACAGCTCAGGGGTTGCTTGCATCCCTGGTCAGCAGGGGCATACCCAGACGGATGGCAGAGTGAGGCTACAGGGACTGTCGATAGGGTGCAACTGGCTCAGCGGATGACCACGCCGCCATAGATTTCATCGATCAGGCAGTGAAAGCCTATCGCACGAGCCCACAGTCGAGATGGGGGCTGAGGCACCCTGTCAAATGTATGTGCTGCTATGGCGCTATATGGGAATGGAGATAGACAGTGACAATAGAACCAGATGCCAAGGCAACTGAATCTCCCGTCCGCCAGACGTTTCTGCCCTATAACCGACCCGAGATCGATGGGGCTGATATCGAAGAAGTCCTGGACACACTACGGTCCGGTTGGATCACGACGGGCCCCAAGACCAAGGAGTTCGAGCGGCGCTTTGCGGACTATTGCGGCGTCCGTCATGCCATCGCCGTCAATTCCTGCACTGGAGGGCTGCACGTGGCGCTGGCCGCCGCGGGCATCGGGCCGGGCGATGAGGTGATTGTGCCCACGATGACTTTTTGTGCCACCGCCAATGTAGTGGCTCATGTCGGCGCCACACCCGTCATCGTAGATGTGGAGCCCGATACCCTCAACATCGATCCCCAGTGTGTACAGGCCGCCATCACCTCGCGGACTCGGGCGGTATTGCCAGTACATCTCTACGGGCACCCCTGCCGCATGGACCGTATCGGCGAGATCGCCAGGGCCCACCATCTGCTCGTGATCGAAGATGCGGCTCACGCCGTGGGGGCGGAATGGCGCCAGCAGCGCATCGGCGCCCTGAGCCCGGCCACCGCTTTTAGCTTCTATGCCACCAAGAACCTCACGACAGCCGAAGGCGGGATGATCACCACGAACGATGACGAGTACGCGCGGCAGATGCGCATCTGGGTGCTGCATGGGATGAGCCATGACGCCTGGAATCGCTATTCGGCAGAGGGCTCTTGGTACTATGAGGTCATTGCGCCTGGTTTCAAGTACAACCTCACCGACCTGCAAGCAGCCCTGGGGCTACACCAACTCGAGCGCCTCGAAACTATGATCCAGACGCGCACTTTGCTGGCCGGGCTCTATGGGGCAGGGCTCTCCGACCTGGCGGAGGTCGAGCTGCCTGCCCAGCAACCGGGCATCCGGCATGCCTGGCACCTCTACCCGATTCGCCTGCGGCTGGAGACACTCCGTATCAACCGTGCCCAGTTCATTAACCAGCTGCGAAATGAGGGCATTGGCACTTCGGTGCACTTTATTCCCTTGCATCGCCACCCCTACTATCGGGAGCGCTTCGGCCTCCAAAACGCCAATTTCCCTGTCGCCGATGCTGCATATGAGCGGCTTATCTCTCTGCCCCTTTATACCAAGATGACCCCGTCCGATGTGCAGGATGTGGTCGAGGCGGTGCGGCGCATCGTGCGCCGCTACCGGCGCTAGAGGTTAAGGAGGTTCGGTCGTCATGGCCAAGCGATGTATGGACCTGGTGGTTGCAGTGATTGCCTTGCTCGTCCTTGCACCACTCATGGTCGCCATCGCCATTGTGATCAAGCTCAGCTCACCCGGGCCCGTGCTCTACAGGGGTAAGCGGATCGGCCGGTACGGAAAGGCTTTCCATATTCTCAAGTTCCGCACCATGGTCGCCAATGCCTCGCAACTGGGCCCGGCCATTACCTACAACGGTGATCCACGGATCACCCGCATCGGGCGCCTCTTGCGCAAGGCCAAGCTGGATGAACTCCCCAACCTGATCAACGTGCTTCGAGGTGAGATGAGCCTCATTGGGCCGAGGCCAGAGGCGCCTGGCTGGGTAGGGCAATATACGGAGCGGCAGCGCGCCGTCCTCAGCGTCAGGCCCGGCATGACGGGGCTGGCCCAACTCAAATACCCGCACGAGGAGGAGTTGCTCAACGGGGCTGACCTGGAAACGGTCTACCCACGGATCATGAACGACAAGCTGGAGATCGACCTGGGGTATGTCAACAACTGGTCCCTGGGTCTCGATATGCGCATCCTTTTCGAAACGGGCGCCATGCTTGTCAAGCGGCTGTGGAAAGCGAGCCTGCCCCAAATGGCAGCGCGCCGCATCGCCCTGGACCTGATCCTGGTGCCCTGTGCCTATAGTCTGGCCTGGCTGATACGCTTCGATGGCTCAGTTCCCGCGATCGAGTGGCACGCTCTCATCGTCGCCCTGCCGTTCATCACCATGATCACTGTCCTGGCCAATTTCGCGTTCGGCATCCACCGCCGTCTGTGGGCCTATGCCGGCATTCGCGATGCCACGCTCCTCGTCAAGGCAGCGTGCCTGAGCACCTTGATCCTGGCGACAGGCAATCTCTCTGTGGGCCGCTACTTCCATCTCGGCCTCTCTACGGGAGGTCTGCTCACCGGTGGCCTGCTGACCCTGGCGTTGACGACCTTGCTCAAGTACAGGCGCCAGCTGGCGCTGACTCTGCTTGGCAATGGGCGCCACATCGTCCAAGAGGGGCGTGAGCGTATGCTCATCGTGGGCATCGATGGGGCAGCGCAGCAGTTGGCTGCCCAGGTCTACCTGGGCAACTATGCAACGAATGCCGAGCTGGTTGGCTTTATCCATGAGGACCCTCATGCCAAGGGCCTGAGCATCAACGGTCTGAGCATCCTGGGGACGCCCGCGGAGATCCCTCAGATCGTGCGCGAGCGAGGGGTTGATGTCATCGTCATTGCCCAACGGCCCGCCGACCGAAAGGGTATGTGGCAGTTGATCGCCACCTGCCGCGAGACCCCCGCCCAGATCAAGATCCTGCCGGATATCGCCCAGGTTCTCGAGGGTGACTATCAGGATCCGCTCACGCTCCATGATGTGAGCATCGGCGATGTCGCGGGGCGGGCGCCTGTGGCCATCGACGAGGAGGCCTGCCGGCGCATTGTGACCGGCAAGGTCGTATTGGTGACCGGCGCCGCGGGCTCGATCGGCTCGGAATTGTGCCGGCAGTTACTCGGCTTCCAGCCCCGCCTGCTGGTAGCCCTGGACAACAACGAGACCGGCTTGTTCGACCTCAGCCAGGGCCTCAACCCGGAAGGGCAGATGCCCCTCCAGTTGGCAGTGGCCGATGTGACCGACTGGCACAAGATGGACCGCCTCTGCCACCAGCATCGGCCGCAGGTCGTGTTCCATGTCGCTGCCTACAAGCACGTCCCGCTGGTGGAAAGCCACCCGGATGAAGCGCTGCGGGTCAATGTGCTGGGCACCGTCGTGACCAGCGAGGTGGCCCACAGCCATCATGTGGAGCGGTTTGTCTTCATTTCGACCGACAAGGCAGTCAACCCAACCAATGTGATGGGGGCAAGCAAGCGCATCGGCGAGCTTTGGATCAAGGCCATGTCGGAGCGCAGTGAGACGGTCTTTACGTCGGTGCGCTTTGGCAACGTGATCGGCAGCCGCGGCAGCGTCCTGCTCACCTTTGCCAGGCAGATCGAGATGGGGGGGCCTGTTACCGTCACCGACCCCGGCATGTATCGCTTTTTCGTCAGCATTCCAGAAGCGGTCAGCCTGGTCCTCCAGGCGGCAACCTATGGCCAGGGGGGCGATATCTATATGCTCGACATGGGCGAGGAGGTATCCATCCTCAGGCTGGCTGAGCGCATGATCCGCATCAAAGGGCTGCGGGTGAACCGGGATATCGGCATCAAGTTTGTCGGCATGCGCCCCGGGGAAAAGCTCCACGAGGAACTGGCCTACAGCAACGAGCCCAAAGCGCCGACGCCGCACCCGCGCATTTACAGCCTGCAATGCCAGAACGGCCTGGTTGACCATGATACGCTGCTCAAGGCAATCTCTCTGCTGAGCGCTTGCACGCTCGCCCCGCAGGGGATGGAATATCTGAGCGACGGCCTGTTCAAGGTCGCAGCGCAGGATATGGCAGGTTTTTTTGCACGCATGCAAGAACTGGGTCTAGAGGAGGGAGAGGCGCACACAGTGCGCCGCATGTAGTGTCTTTTCCGCTTCTCTCGTCGGAGTAGTGGAACATTTTGCTGAAGGAGCGACTATGAACAGGCATACTATGGGGGCAATCATTCTGGTCCTTGCCATCGTGGGCGCCTCGCAACTCATCGGCTGCAGGCCCGCCCCAACCCCAACGCGGGTGCCGGCTGTATCAACGGTGTCGGAAGTGACCAGGAACGGAGAAACCACGGTCGCCACGGGCAGAGTCATGCCCGTGCGCAGTACAACGCTCAGCGTCGCCGGCTCTGGCATTGTGAGTGCGGTACTGGTAGAGGAAGGCCAGTCGGTCGAGGCCGGGCAGGTGCTCCTGCGCCTGGAAGCAGCGCCCCTGGAGACCGCAGTCGCCGCGGCCGAGGCTGCGCTCCAGAGCAAGCAGGCAACCCTCAAAGCCCTGCAGGATAGCCCGAGTGCACTGGATGTGGCAGCCGCCCAGGCTACCCTGGCGGAGGCGCAGGCCAACCTCGACATGGCCAGCGCAGGCAGCACCGATAACGCTCAGCTGGTCAAGGCCCGCGTCGCGGCCGCCAAGGCAGCGGTCGACCGTGCCCGGGCCGGCCTGGACCTGGTCAAGGCCGGAGCGCCCCCCAGCGCTATTGCAGCCGCCCAGGCCGATGTGGCGGCTGCGCAAGCGGCCCTGGACGTGGCCAAGGCGAACCTGGCCCAGAGTGAGCTGCGGGCGCCATTCGCCGGTACTGTGGTGTCGCTGACTGCTCACGTGGGTGAGTACACCGACCCAAGCAGGCCCGTGGTGATCCTGGCCGACCTGAGCACCTGGCAGGTCGAGACCACCGATGTCAATGGATTGAGCGTCACACACATCCATCAGGGTGACGCGGCGTCCATCAGCGTCGATGCCCTCCCCGATCTGAATCTGACCGGTAAGGTGGCGCGCATCGGGGGCCTGGGGGCGCAACAGCAGGGTGATACCCTGTACCCCGTGGTCATCACACTTGATCAGCAAGACAGCCGGTTGCGTTGGAACATGATCGCAACCGTAACGATCAAGGGACAATGAATAAAAATGCGGTGCTGGTCCAGACATTCCTGGAAGACAGCGCGAGCCGCCTTCCCGGCAAGGTCGCCCTGATCTGCGACGGTCAGCGCCTGACCTATGAGGAGATCGAGCGTCGGGCCAACCAATGGGCGCATGCGCTGCAGGCGCAGGGCCTCCGGCGTGGCGACCGGGTAGCGATTTTCCTGCCTAACAGTGTCGAGACGGTTATCGGCATCTTTGCCACACTCAAGGCCGGTGGCGTTTTCGTGGTGATCAACCATACCACCAAGCCGGACCGGCTTGCCTATATCCTCAATCACTGCCAGGCTGGCGCCCTGATCACCTCAGGGCGCCAGGCCGGCCTGGCGCAGCAGTTTCAGCAAAAGACCCCGGGCGGCCTCATCGTTATCCTGACCTCGCCGCCGACAGATCGTCGGCTGCAATACCTCTCTATACCGACCATCGAGGCCAGCTACTCGTCAGCGCGGCCCCCCAGAACCGGCATAGACCTCGACCTGGCTTGCTTGATCTACACTTCGGGCAGCACCGGTGACCCCAAAGGCGTCATGTCGGACCACAGCAATGTCGTCTTTGCGGCCAACGCTATTACCGAATACCTGCAGAACCAGGAAGATGATATCATCATCAATGTGCTGCCCCTCTCTTTCGACTATGGCCTCTACCAGCTCCTGATGGCCTTTAAGATCGGCGGCACGCTGGTGCTGGAAAAGGGATTTGCATTTCCCGCCGCCATGCTCAAGCGGATGGAGGAAGAGCGAGTCACCGGCCTGCCGGGCGTGCCCACTCTGTTCTCACTCCTGCTCCAGATGGACCTGAGCCCCTATGATCTGCGCAGCCTGCGCTACATTACCAACACCGCCGCGGCGCTGCCCGTGAGCCACATCACTCAGCTCCGGAGCAAATTCCCTCAGGCCACGCTCTATTCCATGTACGGCCTGACCGAGACCAAGCGAGCGCTCTACCTGCCCCCCGATCAACTCGACACACGCCCGGGCTCGGTCGGCATCGCCATCCCGGGCACCGAAGTCTGGCTGGAGGATGAGCAGGGTAACCGGCTGGGCCCCGGCGAGGTGGGGGAATTGGTGGTGCGGGGCCGGCACGTCATGCGCGGCTATTGGGGCGACCCGGTTGCGACCGCCCAACGTTACCGCCCCGGTCCGCTGCCCGGTGAGCGGGTCTGCTACACGGGCGATCTCTTCCGCATGGATGACGAGGGCTATCTCTATTTTGTAGCCCGCAAAGACGATATAATCAAGTGCGGCGGCGAAAAGGTCGCACCGAAAGAGGTGGAGGCTGTGCTCTATAGCCTGCCGGGCGTTATCGAAGCTGCTGTCATCGGCGTTCCCGATCCCCTGTTGGGCCAAGCGATCAAGGCCTTTATCGTGGCCGATGGCAGCGGGCTCACCAAAACCGATGTGCTGGCCCACTGCCGCGCCCGGCTGGAGGACATCAAGATGCCCCGAGAGATCGAATTCTGCCAGGAGCTGCCGAAAACGCCTTCAGGCAAGATCAAAAAGACGGATCTCAGGTAGCGGCAGCCATGTGTGGACTGATTGGTGTGCTCAATCTGGCTGATCGGCCGCCCGTTGCCGAGGCGACGCTGCGCAACATGCTGGGCATGTTGCGCCATCGCGGGCCCGACGAGTTTGGCCTGTACTGCGACGAGCAGATTGGCCTGGGCAGCGCCCGTCTGCGCATCATTGACCTGAGCAGCGGCCAGCAGCCGATCGGCAACGAGGATGGGACCCTGTGGATCGTCTACAATGGCGAAGTCTTTAATTATGTGGAGTTGCGCCCGGCCCTCGAGGCACGTGGCCACCGTTTTGCGACCACGACCGATACCGAAGTCATCCTGCACCTCTATGAGGATGAGGGCCCTGCATGCTTGAGCCGGCTCAATGGGCAGTTTGCCATCGCCATCTGGGATACCAAAACGCGCACCCTGTTCCTGGCGCGCGACCGGTTAGGCATCCGCCCGCTGTTCTATACCATGCACGACGGCCGGATGATCTTCGGGTCCGAGATCAAGGCGCTCCTGGCCCACCCGGGTGTGCAGGCCAGGGTTGATCTGGAGGCATTGGGCCAGATCTTTACCTTTTGGAGCACCCTCTCGCCGCGCACCCTCTTTCGCGATATTGTGGACATTCCCCCGGGCCATTACCTGCTGGCGCACGCAGGCCGGGTCACCATAGAACCCTATTGGCAACTGAGCTTCTCAGAGCCGACCCCCCACCGCCCCGTCGCCGACTATTTGCAGGAACTGGAAAGCCTGCTCATCGACGCCACGCGCATTCGCCTGCGGGCCGATGTGCCGGTCGGTGCTTACCTCAGCGGCGGGCTCGACTCATCGTTGACGACCGCAATCATCCGCAAGCACACTCACAATCGGCTCGACACTTTCTCCATCGCCTTTGAGGATCCCGAATTCGACGAGAGCGCCTTCCAGCGGCAAATGGCGGCCTTCCTGGGCACCGATCACCGGGTAGTGCGCTGCAGCCATGCCGACATCGGCCGCGCACTGCCGCAAGTCATCTGGCACACGGAAACGGCGATCCTGCGCACGGCGCCCGTGCCCATGTTCCTCCTCTCGCAGTTGGTGCACGATCACCGGCTCAAGGTCGTGCTCACAGGTGAAGGGGCTGATGAGATCCTGGCGGGCTATGACATCTTCAAGGAGATGAAGATCCGCCGCTTCTGGGCCCGGCGCCCTGATTCCCAGTTGCGCCCGTTGCTGCTGCGCTGCCTCTACCCTGATATCACCAGCCTCGGCAGCGTGAACGGCGCCTACCTGAGCGCCTTTTTCCGCCGCGGTCTGACCGATACAGACTCACCCTACTATTCGCATGCCATTCGCTGGGCCAACACAGGGCGCACCCGGCGTTTCCTCCTCCGGGCCGACCCCGTGCCGCAAGATGGCCTTGAGTTCCCGCCGCTTCCCGACTCTTTTGCGCGCTGGTCACACCTGGCCCAGGCCCAATATCTGGAGCAGTCTGTCTTCCTGCCTCAATACCTGCTCTCCTCACAGGGCGATCGGGTGGCCATGGCCCATGCCGTCGAAGGGCGGTTCCCCTTTCTGGATTACCGGGTCGTCGCATTCTGCAACGGCCTGCCGGCGGACCTCAAGCTGCACGGCCTGACAGAAAAGTGGCTGCTCAAGCAGCTCGGTCGCAAGCTGGTGCCCGGCGCCATCTGGCAGCGGCCCAAGCGCCCCTATCGCGCCCCCATCCACCGCAGCTTTTTCGGCGCAGACTCGCCCGATTATGTGCGAGAATTGCTCAGTGAGGGCTCCCTGCGCGAGAGCGGCCTGTTTGACCCGGCAGCCGCCGGGCAACTGGCGCGCAAGGCTGCCCAGAATCTGCGCCTGAGCGAGGTGGATGACATGGCCCTGGTCGGCATACTATCCGCCCAGTTGTGGCACCAGCTGTTCGTGAAAGATTTCCGGGTTTACCCTCTGCAACCGCAGGACCCGGTGAAGGTGGTGGCAAGGCAGGGAACAAGCCACGGCTAAGTTGCAGGTATAGTGCGAGCGCGTGGGCCAATCCTGAGCGAAACGGGTAAAAATGACCTCCCGGAAGCCCGGGGCATCCGGGAGGTCCAGCCGCTGAAAGCAAGCCCCATTGTCCTCTAGCCCTGCGCTACAGGCTTATCTCCCTCCGCTGCCCGCGACGGTGCGAACTCTATGACAGAGGGGATCAGCAGCAACGACAGGATCAAAAACGGGGAAAAGTCCACCTCAATGCCACCGCCTTTGATCCACGAAAACACAAAGCCTGCAGAGACAGCCGAAACAATGGCGAGGTAAGAGCTGAGGGCAGTAGGCCGCACCGCCCGCAGGCCGGCGCGATGCCGCAGGAAACTTCCAATGGCCGTACCCAGCATGCCCAGATAGAGAGCGAGCCCCACAATTCCAGTCTCGGCCCAGATCGTCAGGATCGGATTGTGAAGGGGTACCGCCACTGCATTCCGTATCTTGGTTATCGTCCTCAGATAGGGCATGACAGCGAAAGGAGCGTTGCCGATCCCCACTCCCGCCCAGGGATGGTTAGAAATGAGCATCCAGGCAGCTTCCCAAACCGGCTCCCGCCCGCCCAGCAGGGTATCTCCTGGCTGCACGGCAAACCGTTCCAGCACGGTTGTAAACAGCAACGGCACGCTGGCAGCCAGCAGGGCTAGTATGAGCAAACCCATCTCTCCCCAGCGGCGGGTGGGTTTCCAGAACAAGAAAGCCAGCAGCGTGACAGACCATGAGAGAGCGCTCCCTCGCGATCCACTCATGGCGACCAGAGCCATACTCAGCAACAAGTAGGCAAGGGCCAAACCTCCCATCAGCGCCTTGCGCCGCTGCCCGGGCCGCTTGGCCAGCCACAGAACACCCGGTAGCGCCACCAATGTTCGGACGCCCAGGTCATTCTCGTTCATAGCCAGGACCTGGAGCCGTGTCGCGGGAGTATAACCCTGGGTGAGGAATGTGCCCGCACTGACCAGAATCAGGATCCAGCCATCGAGGGCCAGGATGCTCATCAAGCCCTGCAGATCATCCATGGTCCGGATCTCGTTGGGCACCAGGAACAGATATACTGCAAAACGCAGGATATACATCTGTAAGGTCGTCGTTGCCCTGCTCAGGTCCTCAGCCCAGCACAGTGTAACGCTGCTCCATAGAATAAGGCCCAGCATCAGCAAGGCGGTGTTTGCCAGGGTAACCCGGCGACGCCGGGCGATCGCATCGAACAACCAGGTAATCAGAGCGATCACCGTGATGGAGCGATTGAGGAATGATTGGACGTTCGCAGAAATGAGCCCGGCGGGCAAAAGCACGACAAACACCGCAGCATACAGTGCCCAAACCGGCTTGCGAAACCAGGCAATGAGGGCTGCCAACAATGCCACTAACCCGGCGACAATCCAGGGTGAATCGGGCGAAGGATAGAGGGCGGTGGATGCCCCAGCAGCAACCCCGGTCAGGCAAGCCAGGGCAAGCGATCCGGTGCACAAGGGAGCGGGCGACCGGGCCGACCACGGGGACTTGTTACCCGCCTGGGTCCTGCGCAAGATGAGTGCCATATTGTTCCTCCTCCTCTGCTACCCACTCACCTCACAGATGATATAGCGGTACTTGCCGGAAGCCGTTGGAGTGATCTCGTCCACGAACTCAAAGGAGACCCGGCAGCCATCGCCCATCACCCGCTTTGTCAGCGCAGTGATCTCATCCAGCTCAGCTTGCGGATGGTTGGGCCCTACGCTGACGATACGGAACACGATGCTGGAGAGGTCTCTTTGCACGACCTGGAACCTGGCAACCCACGTGCGGTGGAACAGGAGGTACATGAAATATGTCGCATTAACAAGGGCGCCATCTGCGGTCCTGAGGACGTCGGACGTTCTACCGAGGACGGCCTGGAGCACTTGCTCGCCCGTCCGCGAGTGATCTTTGGTCGGCGCCAGCACGCCCCGGTCGCCGATGCGGTAGCGCACCAAAGGCATCGCCCGGTTGATCAGTGAAGTCACCAGGATCTCTCCCTCTTCGCCATCCGGCACTCGCCGGCCTTCGCCATCGACGATTTCGACATAGTTGGCCCACGGCGCCACCCAGAGGCCCTCAAAACCGGGGCGCTCACAGGCAATATTGCCCATCTCTCTGGAGCCATAGCGGTTATAGACCTTGCACTGAAAGACTCGCTCGATGGTTTCCCGCATAAAGGGATACAGGGTGCCGGCTGAGGTCATAATCGCCGCCTGGGGGGCTACTGCCAATCCCTCGCGCTCAGCCAATTTGGCCAGCTCATACACCGCATCGGCATAGGAGATGATCAACTTGGGTCGCCTGTCGTTGAGGAGCGCGATATACCGGCGCATCTGCCCAGAGTCCATACGAAAGGTATTCAAGAGAGTCGAGTTGGTCAACAGGTTGCGCAGGCGAGCACGCCACCCTTCGGAGCCGTGCAGGATGTCTGGCATCGAACCCCAGAGATAGATTTCGCTCTCGCCGACGTCCCGACCAACCAGCCTGGAGTAGAGCAAGGTGAGAGCGATGGCCTGAGTATCGAACTCCCGGTCCTGAATAAACTGGGCGGCCTCTCCCGTCGAGCCGCTGGTGCCGTCCACGCGCCACCGGCGCCGTGGCAGATCGGAGGATTTCAGATCTGCAAAGCGGCTGCGCAGGGTATCTCGAGACAAGACGGGCATCTGCTGCAGATATTCCTCGGGATCGTCGTAAAAGGAATCTCCCAGGTCGCGCATCACCTCAGCATAATAGGGCACAGACTGCCGGCAGTGGGCCAGCAGGCGGGTAAGCGCCTGCCGGGTCGTATCGGCGGGGATGCCCTGCTGCGCTTCGCGCACAAAGCGATTATAGCAGGCCCCCAGTGGCTGGCCTCTGAGGCTCAGGAGGGCAAAGTAGATCTGCTTTCGTAAGTTGACCTGAATCACTTTTCACCCTGTTGATTGCCCTTCGCAATCAAGGTCATGGCCGCTGTTTGGCCATCTTGCTCAAGCTAGAGTTATCATCACCCAGAGTGAGGCCCAAACATCCTCTTTCAGTATAGGCCTGAAAAGTTACACGAAGGTTACAAAATGGGTGAGCTATGATTAGAGAGCCTCAGTCACATAACTTGCTAGCCCTTTCTATTCATGGTAACATCGTGTTATGCGCAGGTCATGGAAAGGGTTCATGATGCGCAAGGTCCTGCCACCGGCCCAGACGATGGCGGCCTTTGCTGCACACAAGCGCCTGTGATCAGGGTAAGGAGGAGACAATGGCAAACGCAGTGGGCATGGGAGTGGTGGGGGCCGGTTCCATCGGCATTCGGGCGGCGCTCGATCATCTCTGCCTGCCCGATGTGCAGGACCGGGTGTACCTGGCGGCAGTCTGCGACCCGGTGCCCGGGCGCGCCCAGGCCGCAGCGGAGAAATATGGCGTGCGCGCCGCTTACGAGCGATACGAGGATCTGCTGGCGGACCCGCACGTCGATGCCGTGACCATCTGCTCGCCCATCGGCCTGCACTATGAGCAAGGGTGGAAGGCGATCGAGGCGGGCAAGCACATCCATTTCAACAAGACCATGACCACCACCACGGCCGAGGCTGATGACCTGATCGCACGCGCCCGGGTCAAGGGGGTGCATATTGTCGCCTCGCCGGGCATGATGCTCTACCCGCACAACCAGCGCATCCGTCGGCTGGTGCTGGAGGGCAAGCTGGGTAAGCTCGCCTGGGCCATCTGCGGCGCCTCGGGCGTGGGCCAGTATCACCTCAACGAGCCGGTGCGCGCCGGCCAGGATATCCTGAGCAATATCGACCCCAGCTGGTACTATCGCAAACCCGGCGGCGGCCCACAGTACGATGTGACCGTCTACTGCCTGCACATCCTCACCGGCATCGTCGGCCCGGCCAAGCGCGTCACGGCCATGTCGGGCCTGGTTATCCCCGAGCGTGAGTTCCGCGGGCGCCGGATCGCCTGCGACATGGACGACAACACCCTGCTCATGCTCGATTTCGGCGACGGCTTTTTCGCCTATGCCTACGGTGCTGTGGTCGGGAGCGTGACGCAGGGCTTCCAGCCCAACCTCTACGGCACCGGGGGCGCCGTGGTCGGCACCAGGTTCGGTGATGTGGACCTGACGCAGCCCTCCGACCTGGAGCCGCACCACACCGGCGAGCACGCGCAAATGGGCGAGCGCCACGTTTACGAGGACATCATGCAGCTCGTGGATTGGATCCGCGAGGGCAAGCCCTCCATCGCCAACGCCGAGCACGCCCGCCATGTGATCGAGATCATCGAGGCCGGGTACCGCGCCGCTGAAACGGGCCAGACCCAGGCACTGCATACCACCTTTGAGCCCTTACCCCTCGACGCGCTCCAGGGGGTATAGATCGCCTAATCACAAAGGCTCTGGAGCACGAAGGGCACGAAGCAGCAGGAAGGACGCGAAGGGTGATGCACCTGTGCCGCGGGTCCTGCTAACCGCAACATCCTGAGGAGAGGAAATGCCCGAAGCGGCGGGCATGCACGAGCAGTCATCCTTCGCGTCCTTCGCACTGCTTCACGTTCTTCGTGCTCCAGAGTCTTCGTGGCTTGATGGTAGAGAGAATCTGCGCTTAAGGGCGCCTATCCATCTACTAAAGAGGTGACCAATGAAAGTCCTGATAACCGGAGCCAGCGGCCGCTTTGCCGAGTCCATGGTCAAGGCGCTGCGCGGACGCTGCGACCTCGTCCTCTTCTCGCGCCGGCCCCTGCCTGCGGACCGGGCAGGCCTGCCCTGGGTGCAGGGCGACCTGACCAGCTTTGACGACTGCTGCCGGGCAGTCGAGGGCGTTGACTTTATCCAGCACCTGGGCGCCCAGCCCTGGCCCACCGACCATCCCCAGGAGATCCAGGGCAGGGAGCAGCGTGGCCTGCCTGCCATCCCCTTCGATGCGACGATGCGCAGCAACATCATGGGCACCTATTACCTGCTACAGGCGGCGGTACAGGCCGGGGTCAAGGGCATGGTCATGACCGGCTCCAACTGCGCCTTTGGCCACGGGTACCGCATCTCGCAAAACCCGTTCCCGATTCGCTACCTGCCCCTGGATGAGGATCATCCCTCGGCCGTGGAGGATTCCTACTCCTACTCCAAGCTGGCCGGGGAGGAGCTGTTGGCCTCCTTCAGCCGGGCCTATGGCCTCCGCACCTATGTCACGCGGCCCGCAGGCATCTGCCCGCCAGAAAGGCTGCGGCGCATGGCCGAGACGGCGGCGCCCGTCACCGCCTGGAACGAGTGGCTGTGGGGCTATGTCGCCAGCGAGGACCTGGCCGAGCTGCAGCGCCTGATCATGGACAGGGCCGAGGCCCTGCCCCTGCACAGCGTCTATGTGGCCAACGGCCTCGATTCCACCTGCCTGGAGCCCAGCCAGGAGATCGTGGCCCGCTTCCGGCCCGACCTCTTGCCCGTCACCCACCTGAGCGGGCACCAGGCCTTCTTCTCCACTGCCAAGGCGCAGCGCGAGCTGGGGTGGATTCCCAGCCATAGCTGGCGCGAGTACCTCAGATGATTCCTTAGTGTGGGGAGGAGGCCCTACAGACCCAGCCAATCTCTTGAGGAGGACAAGATGGCCAAAGAGATCAAGGTCGCCATCATCGGCGCGGGGATGATCGCCAATGCCGGCCATATCCCGGCCTGGCGCAACCTGCCGGAGGCTGAGATCGTCGGCGTCGCCGACAAGCGCACAGAGAGCGCCCAGCAGGTCGCGGAGCGGCACCAGATCCCCCATGCCTATGGCGACCCCGCCCAGATGCTGGCCGAGCTCAAGCCCGATGTCGTCTCGGTCTGCACCCCCAATATGTACCACAAAGAGCACACCCTGCTCGCGCTCAGGGCCGGCGCCCATGTGTGGTGCGAAAAGCCGGTAGCGACCCGCTATGCCGATGCGCTGGAGATGTTCGAGACGGCCGAAGCCGCCGGGCGGGTGCTCTTTATCGGGCAGAGCGGGCGTTTCGGCAATGTGGCCCTCGCCGCCAAAGAGTTCGCCGCGCGCGGCCAGCTGGGCGAGGTCTATTATGCCGAGACGGCCGCTCTGCGGCGGCGCGGCGTACCCACCTGGGGTCTCTTCCACATGAAAGAGCACTCTGGGGGTGGGGCACTTTACGATATCGGCGTGCACGCCCTCGACCTGCTCCTGTGGATCATCGGCAACCCCCGCGTCATCGCCGCCAGCGGCCAGACCTACACCAAGCTGGCCAACCGCGCCGAGGGCCTCGTCACCTCCCTGGCCGACAGCGGCGCGCCGGTCGGCGTCTTTACCCCCCGGCCCTACGACTATCGCGAGTTCGACGTGGAGGATATGGCGGCGGGCTTTCTGCGCCTGGAGAACCAGATCACCATCACCATCCGGGCCAGCTGGGCGGCCAACGTCCCCGAAGGGATGGGGGGCACGGTCATTTTGGGCACCGAGGGCGGGCTGCGGCTCGACCCGCTGACCCTCGTGCGCAACATGGGCAGCTACCAGGTCGACGTGACGCCGCGCGTGCCCGCGGACCCAGACATCCCATTCTACGGCCACTGGAAAGAGGCCGAGCACCTCGTCCGGGTCCTGCGGGGCGAGGAAAAGCTGATCGTGCAGCGTGAGGAAGTGCTGAACGTGATCCGCGCCCTCGAAGGGCTCTACCGCTCGGCAGCCGAGGGACGCGAAATCCGGCTGGATTAGCCTGTTTTCCCGCAGGCTTTATCCTAAAGGGTTTGGGGAGGGTATGGCTGAACCGGGCGTTGTGTGCCGCCCGGTTCAGCCATACCCTCCCCAAACCTCCTGGTCCAGGCCGGGCAACGGCGGAGCAGACAAGCCGGCAGTCACCAGGGCAGGTCGCCCGTGTTACACCGAGATATGCGGAGAAACGGACCAACATAAGGAGGGCAACTATGGCCAGGAAATACCGCCTTGGGATCATCGGGTTCGGCCACATGCACATCAACAATGTGGCCGCTCTGTACGCCGCGCACCCCCAGGTCGAGTGGGTGGCCTGCGCCGACACGCAGCCGCTGCGCCCTGAGCTGCGGGCGGCGCCCTATACCCGTGAGTGGAACCGCGAGCACGTCATGAGCAAGGCGGGCATCCCGCGCGCATACGAGGATTACCGCGAGATGCTGCAGCGGGAGCGTTTCGACATTATCATCGTCACCTGCGAGAACGCCCAGCATCCCGATGTCGTTGAGGCCTGCGCGGCGGCGGGGGTGAACGTCTGCGTGGAAAAGCCCATGGCCGCCTCGCTCGCCGATGCCCTGCGCATGGCGCGCGCTTGCCGGGCAGCGAGCACGCAGCTGCTCATCAACTGGCCGCTGACCTGGTCGCCGGCGGCGCGCCAGGCCAAGGCGCTGCTCGACGAGGGGGCCATTGGGCGCGTGCTGCAGATCAAGTGGCGCGCCGGGCACCAGGGACCGCTGGGGGCTGGCGTCTCTCATGCCGGCGTGAGCCAGGGCGCCGCGCCCATGACCGGGCCGGAGCGCGCCGCAACCTGGTGGCACCAGGAGGCCGCGGGCGGGGGCGCCCTGCGCGATTTTGGCTGCTACGGCGCCATGGTCGCGCGCTGGTACCTCGGCCAGCCCGGTGTAGCCGCCATCGGCATGAAGGCCAACCTCGCCAGCCAGTGGGGCGACGCCGACGACAACGGCATCATGGTCGTCCGCTTCCCCGAGGCCATGGCCCTCTTCGAGGGTTCGTGGACCACCCTTGACCACGGCGTGCCCACCGGCCCCATCGTCTACGGCACCCAAGGCACCCTGGTCGTGGAGGAGCGCGACGGCAAGCCCGTGGTGCGCCTGGAGCGCGGCCACGGCGAGCGGACAATCTACACACCCGAGCCGCTGCCGGCGGGGCGCACCAACGTGGCCGAGGAATACATCCAGCACCTGGAGACCGGCGAGCCCCTCCACCCCACCCTGGATGTGGACCTGAACCTGGAGGCCATGGCCATCCTCGACGCCGGCCTGCGCTCCACGGTCAGCGGCAAGCTGGAACTGGTCGAGAGCGCGGCCTGGTGCATCGGCTAACGTTCACTCACCAACCGCTCGGCCCTGGCTATCCACTCCGGGTTGATGGTGACGCCCCAGCCAGGGCCGGCGGGCACCGCCACCTTGCCGTCGTGCACCTCCAGCGCCGGCGTGTAGAGCCCCTCCGTCCAGGGCGTGCGCTCGATGGAGAACTCGACGTGCGGCCCGGCGTTGGGGATGGCCGCCATCAGGTGCAGCGTGAACACCGTCACCAGCGACACATTGGCTGAGTGGGGTACGCAGGGCAGGCCGGCCTCTGCCGCCATGGCCGCCACACGCAGCGTGCGGCTGATGCCGCCCAGGTAGCAGATGTCGGGCTGCACAATATCCACCGCCCGCATGGCGATCATGCGCCGCCACTGGGCCAGCTCGCAATCCTGCTCGCCCCCAGCCACCGGTATCTCCAGCGCGCGGGCCACCTCAGCGGTCCACTCCAGCTCCCAATAGGGGCAGGGCTCCTCAAAATGGCCGTAGTGATGCTCCTGCAGCAATTGCCCCACCTCAATGGCCTTGCTGGGGGTGTAGCAACTGTTACCATCGGCCAGGATGGCCACATCGTCGCCCAGCGCGCGGCGCACGGCAGGGATCAGCGCCTCTGTGCGCCCCGGCCACTCGTCCTCATCATGGCCGCAGACCTTGCCGATGCGGATCTTGAAAGCGCGGAACCCATAGGTATCGCGCAGGCGCAGCAGCCGCTCGGCCTCCGCCTCGGGCGTAATATCGCGCCGCATGCTCGAGCCGTACACCGGGATGGGCCGCGCGCTGCCACCAAGCAGCTCGCACACCCCCTTGCCCAGGAGCTTGCCGCGCAGGTCCCACAGGGCCGTATCCAACCCGGCCAGGGCCCGACGGACGTACGAGCCGGGGAACTTGTACTCGGCCTCCACAATGCGCTCCGCCAGGCCGTCCGTGTCCGCAGCGTCGGCGCCCAATGCGTGGGGCGCCACCTGCCGGTGCAGCACCAGCGCCGAAATGTCGGCGTTGAAGGGGGCCATCTGCCCCCAGCCCTCGGCGCCGTCGTCGGTCGTGACGCGCACCAGGCCCAGGTTCCGCCCTTGCGTAAAGCTCTCGATCCGCCGGATGATCATGACCTCATCTCCTTGGCTGTGGCCGTGCGTGCGGGCCGCGCACGGCGTCAATGGCCGGTGTACTTGGCGTGGAGGGCTGCGATATCGATGCGGCCGCCCAGGTCGCCCGCGATGGCCACATTGCGCTCGACCTCGCCCGGCGTGCGCATGCCCACCAGGGCCACGTCGACCAGGGGGTTCGAGAGTACAAACTGGAGCAGCGCCGCGGAATAGTCGAAAGTATCATTGGGGTTGGCCAGGCGCACCCACTTTTGGAAGATGCCCGAGGTGAGCGTGCGCATGGTCACCGTGCCCATGCCCTGGCGCTCGGCCTCGTACAGGGCGCCAAAAGGGCGCGTCGGCTCGGCCGGGTGCTGGAAGAGCAGGTTGTAGCAGATCTGCATCACGTCAAAGCGGCCGGAAGCGATAAAGCGGTAGACGGCCGGGTTCTGGTCCTCGCTGGTAAAGCCGATAAAGCGGCACAGCCCCTCGCTGCGCAGGCCCTCCAGCGCCTCCAGCATGCCCCCGGGCGCCAGGATGCGCTCCGCCAGCTCGGGCGGGTAGCTGCCGCCATGGATCTGGATCAGGTCGATGCAGTCGCAGCCCAGCCGCTGTAGCGAGGCCTCCACCACGGCGCGCGGCTCCCGCTCTGCATCGAGGGGCACCTTGGTGGCGAGGAAGATCTCCCCCCGGTACCGGCGCAGTGCCTCGCCGAAGATGCGCTCACTTGCGCCGTCGCCGTAGGAGGCGGCCGTGTCGAAATAGGTGACGCCCAGCTCCACGGCCCGCTGAATGGCCTCGATCACCGGCCGCCGCTGCAGCCCTTCGGGGTCATAGGCGCCGAGATAGTTGCGCAGCCCGGCCGGCGCCCCGCCAAAGCCGAGCCGGCTGACCTTGACCCCCGTCCTGCCCAATGGCGTGTATTCCATGGCTGTTCTCCCCCAGGCGGATATCCCTCATTATAGCCGGGCAGGCCCAGCATGAAAAGATCGCTTTCTTAACCCGTTTCGTGCAGGCCTGCAGCAACCGGGCTTCTTGCTGCGCGCTACCCCGGTGCGGACCTTTATCGAGGGGGAGTGAATGGTCTGGCCGGGCGGGCCGTGTTGCCCGGCTGTCTAGGCCCTCGACTCTTGTGGGATGTATCCCCTGTAGTATAATCCTGACCAATGGTTGTTTCCGCCGGTTACCCTTTGCCACCCTGGAGGCACGGATGAAAATCGGCTGCAATGCGCTCTACCCCTACGGCCCGCTGACCGGGGAATCCCTTTTCACCTTGGAGGCGACGAAAGAGGCGCTCCGCCAGCTGAAAGAAGTGGGCTATGACAGCGTAGAGTACTCCCACGCCGCCCGCTTCAATCTGGGCGAGGCGCAGGCGCTGCGTGAACATGCAGCGGCGCTGGGCATCGCGCCCTGGTCCATCCATGCGGGCGGCGCGGATGGCTTTGGCCTGGGCGATACGGTCGAGCAGGCGCAGGCCAGCCTGATCCACTGCACGGAGGTCTGCGCGGCGATGGGGGCGCGGGTGATGGTGGTACACACCGTCCACTGCGGCCCCCTGCGTCAGCCGGATGAGCATACGGTCGAGTGGCGCCTGGATCAGGACCGGCGCATCCTGGAGCCCGTCTGCACGCGGGCGCAGGACCTGGGCATCGACCTCGGGTTGGAGAACGGGGCCACGCTGGTGGATATGGAGTACCTCCTGCAGCTGCGCGAGCTGCTGGGCGGGCCGCACGTCGGCTTTTGCATCGATACCGGGCACGCTAACCTCGGCGACCTGGGCGCGGCGCGGGCCATCGACCTGGCGGGGAAGTGGCTCTACACGACCCACCTGCAGGATAACCACGGCCAGCGCGACGATCACCTGCCGCCCGGCCGGGGCGCCATCGACTGGGCCGCCGTTTTCCAGGCCATGCGGCGAACCGGCTATGCGCGCCCGCTCATGATCGAGCTGACCGATGGCCCCAAGGATCGCCCCTACGATCCCGATGCGGACTTGCGGCAGGGATTGCAGAGCGTCGCACGCTTCGCCGCGGAGCACCTGGCGGCCCATTGACAGTTCAGGCGGCCAACCACGGTATGCCGGGCACGCTCTGGGCCGCATCGATCAGCAAGAACAAGGCAACCTCCCGGAGGTCCCGAATCTTCGGGAGGTCCATTCAGTTGCGGTTACGGACAAGCTTTCGCCTTCGTGAGACCCCGCTTTCAGCTCAACCAGTGGGCGAAAATGTCGGCCGGGGTGTGCCACGGCTCCCGGCTGCGGAGCCCCAGGCTCTCTGCGGCGCCGGCCGTGGCATAGGCGGTGCGGATAACGGCCAGATCCTCCTCCGCTGCCGGGTTGCCGTGCGCATCCGTGGGGTTTACCAGCAGCAACGGGCGCGGCGCCAGCGCGGCGGCCAGGTCCGGCAGGTCATAGGCCGTCAGGGCAGCGGGCACCAGGGCATCAGGCGGCGTCGTGTAGGACCGGCTCATGACCACGGAGCGGTAGGACAGAAGAGAGTCGGCGAGCGCTACCCCCCGGATGCCGGGGTCAAAGGCGGCGGCGTGCAGCAGGGCGGGGCCCAGCGCGCCGCGCGCCACGGCCAGGATGCGCTCGCCGTCCACGTCACTACGGCCCTGCAGGTAGCGCAGCAGGCGCACGATATCACCGGCGTGCACCCCCACGACACTGCGCCCGATCAGCCCGGCGGCATAGGCCGTCAGCCAGCGGGCGTGCCCCGAGAGGCCGTCATTCGCCTCGCTCAGCTCGCCGGTCCCCGGCAGGTCGGCCGCAAGCACGGCATACCCCTGCCGGGCGAGCCACTCCATCTCGCCGCCCGGGGCCGCCGCGGCCGCTTTGCCCTGCGGGTGCAGGTAGAGGAGCGCCGGGTGCGGGGCCCGGCCTTCCGGCACGAGGAGCAGGGAGGGCAGCCGGTATTCCCCTTCCCCGGCGAGCAGGTACTTTTCCAGGGCATAGCCCTCGCGCCGGTAGCGGCCGGCAAAGACGGCCTCGCCCGGCCCCTGCGGCGCCGCATAGCCAGAGAGCCGCCGCGCCGCCTCGATCGCCTGCGGCCGGTGCCGGGCGGGGTCCTGCCGCGCGGCGCCGAGCACCTGCATCAGCGCCCCCGCCTCGCGGCGGTTGAGGGTAAAGGCCGTCTCGCCCCCCAGCGCGGTCGCGACCTGCCCCGTGGCCGTGACCTGCAACTCTTCCTGTGTGAGGAACTCGACCGCCTCGTCCTGTGGATTGCCGGGCAGAGCCAGGAACTCCTGGAAGAAAGCATAGAGGGCGCTCCGGTTGGCGGCGGTTGAGGCGTGCGCGGCGTCATCCTCGGCCAGGCGCAGGTTGCCCTCAGCGCCGAAGGCGCGGTAGGCGCGCTGCAGCTCGGCCAGCGTCTCATAGGTGCCCTGGATGTTGAACATGTCGCGGCTCGTGGCCACGAGCAGCGCCGGCCGGGGCGCCCGCACGGCCAGCAGGTCGGCTTGCTCGAGGCCGGCGGCAATGGCGCAGGGAAAATTCTGCTCGGCGTCCTGCGGTCCGATCGATTCCAAGAGGCGCCGAAAGCTGGTGATATAGTTCTCCGAGGCCATCGCCAACACGCGCTCGTCAAAGGCCCCCAGGTAGGCCGCCTGGGTGCCGCCGCCGGAACGGCCGCAGCAGCCGATGCGCCCAGGGTCGACCTCAGCCCGGGAGACGAGATAGTCGAGCGCACGCACCGCATCCCAGATAAAGTAACGCGCCAGGCAGCTGCCGGCCAGGAAGCACTGCGTGCCCACGTGCGAGTGCTCCTCGGTCAGCCCCATAACCGCCCGGCCGCTCTCCGGGTCCAGGTACTGCCGCCGCTCGCCCTGGCCCAGCGGGTCAAAGGCGAGCACGACAAAGCCCTTGCGCACCAGGTTGAGGATGGTGAATTGATAGGAGGCGTAACGGAAGCCACCCTCGCTGTGCCCGGAGAGGTAGAGAATGCCGGGCGCCCGCCCCTTGAGCCCCGCGGGCACAAAGAGCGCGGCCGTGACGTATAAAGCCGGCTGCGACTCGAAGATGAGCTTCTCCAGCCGGTAGCGGTCCTTGGGCACAACCTGCACCACCCGCGGCTGCAGGGGCGTCCGCTCTGGGAAGGGGCCCACCAGATCGAGGAGCGTCTGGCGCAGCGCCTGCTGCCGGCTGCACCAGTCCTCCGCGGTGCGCAGGGACGCCACCCGGGCCGCCCGCTCTCGCAGATGCGCATAGGCCTCGTGCGCCAGGTGCCGGTAGAGCGGGTGCGGCCCGCCGGTATGCTCGAGCCAGTTGGAGAGGATCGACAGCTCTTCAGATTCCATCATGGCTGGCCTCATAGTCTATGTGTTTCGTACAGGTCCTCACTTGCCTGTAATGCGAGTACGAAACCAGGTTGGGAAACGATGGTCATCAGAGAGCCGCCGCCAGATGCAACTTGGCGCGCGGATGCCGGCCCACGCCTACAGCCAGCGGAATGCTCTTTCCATTCATTCAGAGCCAGCACCACTTGACAAACCAACACATCTGTGTAGTGAGTGATGGCCTCCATTCGTCTTTGTGTGACGAAGGGGGACGAATGGCTAAAGCCATCACTGCGACACTGACCGAAAGCATAGGGCCCATTACACTGCAAAAGCTTCAGCCAATAACCTGGCCATAGACGCGCAGCAGGTTCTCCCCCATGATCTTGCGCACGTCGGCCTCCGTATAGCCCCGCTGCAGCAGGCCGGCGGTGATGGCGGGCCATTTGTCGGCCTCCTCCAGGCCCTTGAGCCAGCGCTCGGCGGGCAGGCCCAGATGGCTGAGGTAGACGTCGAAATCGGCGCCCAGCCCCACATGATCGGCGCCCATGACCCGCACGGCGTGATCGACATGATCCAGGAAGCGCTCCAGAGTCGCCTGGACTGGATCGGTGGCGATCGCTTCAGGGACGGTGGTCAGGCAGAAAACGCCTCCGTTGCGGGCGATGGCTTCGAGCAGATCATCGGGGACGTTGCCGGGGCGGTCGGGGCAGGCGCCGAGGGTAACGCCGTGGGAATGGATGACCGGCCGCTCCGTCACATCGAGCACCTGGCGCATGGCGGGCTGTGCGAGATGGGCCAGGTCCACCATCATGCCCAGCCGGTTCATCTCGCGGATGGCTGCCACGCCCAGCCGTGAGAGCCGCCCCCCGGCCCCCTCGCGTGCACCATCGGCCAGGGCGTTACGAAAGTTCCAGGTGAGCCCGGTGGCGCGAAAGCCCATACGGTAGAACATGCGCAGGATGCCCAGCTCCTCCAGGATCGGCTCCGCCCCCTCCAGGCTCAGCAACACGGCCAGCTTGCCCTGCGCCTTGGCCTGCCGGATCTGGCCGGCCGTCGTCGCCAGCACCGCCTCATCAGCATGGCTCTCCAGGGTGCTCAGGACCAAGTCCAGCTCGCGCAGCACCTCGGCCGTAGGCGGCAAGCCGGGCGCCGGGGCCACACAAAAGGCGAAAACCTGGGCATCGATGCCGCCCTGTCGGAGCAGGGGCAGGCAAAGGTCCACACCCAACAGCCAGTTGGCCAAAAAGCGCTCACGCCAGGGCGCCTCATAGGCCACATCGCGGTGAGCATCAAAGACGAGCATCTCACGGTGCAGGCTCTGCGGATCGACAGCCATGTCTCCCCCTTTCTCATGGCCGATTGAACACCTGAACAGGAGTACAGAGGATAACCTTCACGTTGCGGTTCCCGTGTAGGCCCGCTGATGCTCTCGCTCAGCGTCATAGTGGCGACCTTCAGTCGCTCGTCTCCATGTCGCGCAAGGGAGAGGAATGGCTGAAGCCATCACTACAACACTGAGCGAGGGCATTGTGTCCATCTCACAGCAAACGTCTGCGCTGTTAGCGCTGCAGCTCGGCGAGCAGCTCATGCACCCGCTCAAGCCCGGCTCGCAGATAAGGGGCGGGCGAGCCGATACCGATGCGCAGGTGATGATCGAGGCCGAAACAGTCCCCTGGCACCACCAGCACATCTTTCTCGCGCCGCAGCCGATCTACCAGATCGGTTGAGTTGATATCCAGATGGTAGCGGGCGAAAATGATCGCGGCCGCCTGGGGCGGCACCAGGTCAAAGGTGCCCGGATGACGGCGGAGCCACTCATCGGCGATGGGCATGCCGGCGCGGATATAGTCCCGTGTGCGCCGGATGAGGCGGGGCCGCACTTCCGGCGACAGGGCAAAGGCCGCCAGCTTGTTGGCCAGCATCGTGGCGCTGATCGTAAAGTAATCGCGCCGGGCCCACATGGCCGCCGCAGTATCCGCCGGGGCCACCGCCCAGCCGATACGCAGGCCCGGTAAGCCATAGGCCTTGCTCAGGCTGTTCAGCGCCAGCACCTTGTCATAGCGGCCCCAGAAGGAAGGAGTCTCCACATCCGTTCTTTGCTCGGCCCCACGATAGACCTCATCAGCCAGCAGCCAGGCGCCGGCGCGCGCGGCCGCAGCCACGATGGCATCCATCTCCGCCGGCTTGAGGATGTAGCCCGTCGGATTGTTGGGGTTGCAGACGGCGATCAGCCTAGTCCGCTCCGTGACCATCTCGTCCAGCGCGGCCAGGTCGGGGGCCCAACCGCGCTCCTCGCGCAGGCTGAAGGTCTTGACCTTGTAGCCATAGTTCTGCCCGATGCCCCAGATCTGCATATAGTTGGGCAGCATCACCACCATCTCGTCGCCGGGGGCCAACAGCGTCTGCAGGGCGGTAAAGTTGGCCTCGGCGCAGCCGATGGTGACCAGCACGTTATCGGGCGTCGCGCCCGGGTAGAGGGCCGCGATGCGCTCGCGCAGCTCGATTGTGCCGTTGGTCTGCGGATAGCCCAGGGGCATACTCAGCAGCTCATCGAGCACAGACCCGTCGCCGACCAGCTCACGCACGCTGATGGGGTGCACACCGCTCTCCGTCAGGTTATACTCGACGACATTCTCCCACTCGGATTGCACACGCTCCAGGGTAAAGGGTTGAAAGGGGGGCACTTGGTTCCTCCTGAATGGTGTTATGAGTCATTATAGTAGGAGTCGAATGAGTCACAGAATCGGGCTACCTGCGCCGGGGGAGGGCGTGACATGAATCGACCCCTTACTGCCCAGGCATGATGGTAGCCCGGGTTTCGATGCCCGGCTTGGCTCCGCTGGCACCCGGCAACAGCCGGCTGACCTGCTCCGCGCCAGTCCGGCTGTGACCCGGGGTGGGGTGGGTTGGCTGCATCCGGGGCCGCGGGCGGCCCTGGATGCAGCCAACCCACCCCACCCCTCAAGAGGCAAGCATCTCACTGGCCCATCTCTTGCTGTCTCCGCATCGGCACCGAGGGCAAGGGAGAGCATCTTGTGCAGGAGCGAGGGCATGAATGAGGAGCCGTCCGCAGGGGGCCCGCAAGCGCACGTGGGCGAGGCCTGCCCGCTGCCGTCCGAGCAGCTCGCCCGCGAGCGCGCGGCGCGCGCAGAGGCCGAAGCGGCCATCGCCCGGCTGCGGGCCATCGAGTTCGTCACCGAGGCCGCCCTCTCTAACCTGCCGCTTGAGGAGCTGCTGCACGAGCTCCTGCGCCGCATCCGCCGGGTGCTCCACGGCGATGCTGCCCGACTTTTCCTGGTCAGTGAGGACAGGCAGGCGGTGAGGGTCCACGCCTTTGATGGGCTGGGGCCGCAGGTGCCGGAGGATTGGCTCATCCCTATGGGGCGCGGCCTTGCCGGCCGCATCGCGGCGAGTGGGCGAGCCATGATCATCGACGACCTCTCGCAGGTCGAGGTCATCAGCCCTACGCTGCGCGCCCGTATGCGGTCGCAGATTGGGGCGCCGCTAATTGTCGATGGCCACGTCATCGGCGTGGTCGACGTCAACTCGGTGGAGCCGCGACACTTTTCGGCCGACGACCTGCGCCTGCTGGAGCTTGTGGCCGACCGCGCGGCCCTGGCCATCCAGAACACACGCCTCTTTCAGCAGGCCCAGTTCGAGCGCGCCCGTTGGCAGGCAACGGTGGAGAGTATGCTCGACCCCGTCGCCGTCGCCGATGACAAGGGCCAGGTGATCTACATGAACCGCGCCCAACAGCGCTACCTCGGCCGTCCCTATCGCCCGGGCCTGCCGGTAGAGGAGCACCCAACCTACTATCAGATGCTCCGGCCCGATGGGACGACTTTTCCGCCTAAAGACCTGCCCCTGCAACGCGCCATAAATGGCAAGGAGGTGCGAGGGATTGAGGTCATGTACCGTTCCAGTGATGGCCAGGAGTACACCATCGTCTGGAACGCCGCCCCGCTGCGCCAGGACAGGCGCATCATCGGCGCCGTGGCCGTAGGCCGCGATGTCACCCGCGAGCGCAAGGCCGAGGCCGAGCGTGAGCGGCTGCTGGCCGAGGTCGAGCGCCGGGCGGCCGAACTGGATGCCACGATCACGTCGGTGGCCGATGGTCTAATCATCTACAGCCCAGCCGGCGAGATCGTGCGCATGAACCCCGCCGGCCTGGCCATCCTGGGCTATTCGCCCGAGCTGAGCGCCCGCCCCATGGCCGAGCGCCTGCAGCGCCTCCGGATGGAGCTGCCCGACGGCCAGCCCCTGCCAGTAGACGAATCGCCGCCCCGGCGGGCGCTGCGCGGTGAGACGGTGCGCGGCATGGTATTGGTGTTGCACCCACCCACCGGGCGCACAGTATGGATATCCGCCAGCGCCGCCCCCATCCACACACCCGATGGCGAGTTTCTGGGTGGCGTTGTCACCTTTGCCGATATCACTCCTCTCCACGACCTGCAGGAGCAGCGCGACGATATCCTGCGCGCCGTCTCCCACGACCTGCGCAACCCCCTGGCGGTGGTCATGGGCCAGGCCGAATTGCTCCTGCGCGCCCTCAGAAAAGCCGGCCTCAGCGGGCCCGAGCTCGGCAGCGCCAACGCCATCCTCACCAACGCCCGGCGCATGAACACCATGATCCAGGACCTCGTCGATGCCGCCCGCTCTGAGAGCGGCCAACTGCAGCTCAAGCGCGAGCCCGTCAACCTGCGCGCCTTTGCCCTTGACCTCAAGGAGCGCCTGGCCGCGAGCCTGCAGACGGCGCGCATCGAGGTCCAGATACCGCCGGACCTGCCGCCCGCTTCCGCCGACCCCGCCCGCCTGGAGCGCATCTTCACCAACCTGTGGTCCAACGCGCTCAAGTACGGCATGCCGGGCGCCCCGGTAGTGGTCACTGCGCGGCAGGAGGATGGCTGGGTCATCACCTCCGTCGCCGACCGGGGGCCGGGCATCCCGCCGGAGGACCTGCCGCGGCTGTTTGATCGCTACTTTCGGGCGGGCACAGCCCGCGAGCAGCGCGAAGGGTTGGGCCTGGGCCTCTATGTCACGCGCATGCTCGTCGAGGCGCACGGGGGGCGCATCTGGGTGGAGAGCAAGGTGGGGGTGGGGAGCAGGTTCAGCTTTAGCCTACCGGTCGCCGATCAGGTGGCCAGCCATGGGTGACCGGGGATGAAGAAACATGGGTTATGCCTGCTGATACCATATGTATGGAAAAGGGGTTGTGCGACAAGTCGCACAACCCCTTACCTTTGCATTCATTCCTCTAACGCTTGCTATTCCCCGGTCCGCGCTTGCCTGCTGCGCGAAACACGGTCGTATCGCGCATTACGGATCACGGATTACGCATCACTTCGCCAACGCCGTGGTCTCTGCCGCTTCCTCCTGACTCCGTGGAGTCAGGGTCAGCTCATCGCCCTGGCGATCGATATGGATCACCGGGTGCTCGGGCAGATCCGACTGCAGGATAACCTCCGACAGCGGGTCCTCGACCATCTGCTGGATGACCCGGCGCAGAGGCCGTGCCCCGAACTGGGGCTCGTAGCCCTTCTCGGCCAGCAACTCCTTGGCCTCCGCGGTGAACTCGAGGGTCACATTATGCTCCTCGACACGCTTGGCCACGCGGCTCAGGTTCAAGTCCACAATGGCGCGGATGTCTTCCTTCGTCAGGCGATGGAAGACGACCACTGCATCCAGGCGGTTCAGGAACTCGGGCCGGAAGGTCCGCTTCAGCTCCGCCAGGATCTTGTCGCGCATGTGCTGATAGTTCTGTTCCGCCGTCTCGGCCTCATCCCTGGCCAGGTTAAAGCCGATGGACATGTCGCGGCCCAGGTATTCGGCCCCAATGTTGGAGGTCATGATGATGATCGAGTTACGGAAATCGACCTTGTGGCCCTTGGCATCCGACAGGTGCCCGTCTTCCATGATCTGCAGGAGCATGTTGAAAGCCTCAGGGTGGGCCTTTTCCACCTCATCAAAACAGATCACCGAGTAGGGGCGCCGACGGATGGCTTCGGTCAGCTGGCCGGCTTCCTCGTACCCAACATATCCTGGAGGCGCGCCCACCAGGCGCGACACGGTATGCCGCTCCATGAACTCAGACATGTCCAGCTGAATCAGCGCATCCTCGCTGCCAAACATAAACTCGGCCAGGGACTTGGCCAGCTCGGTCTTGCCGACGCCGGTGGGCCCCAGGAAGATGAAGGAACCGATCGGTCGCCGCGGGTCCTTCAGCCCGGCGCGGGCCCGGCGCACGGCCTTGGCGACCGTGGCGACGGCCTCGTCCTGGCCGATGATCCGCCCGTGCAGGTCCTCTTCCATCTTCAGCAAGCGGCTAGATTCCTCGCCGGCGATGCGGGTTACGGGCACGCCCGTCCACATCGCCACGATCTCGGCGACATCCTCTTCGGTGACGCGCAAGCCTTCGCCTTCGGTAGAGTCGCGCCAGCTCAGGCGCAACTGCTCCAGCTTGGTGCGCAGGGAGTCTTCCTCCTGCCGCAGCGAGAGCGCATCGTCAAAGCGCTCGGCGGCAAACGCCTCCTGCTTTTGCTGCTGCACCGCGCGCAGCTCACGGAAGGTCTCGCGCACACCCATGGTACGGAAGGCCTTGTACACGCGCACGCGCGAAGCCGCCTCGTCGATCAGGTCGATTGCCTTGTCGGGCAGGAAGCGATCGGGCACATAGCGCGCCGCCAGGTGGGCCGCCGAAATCAGGGCCTGGTCGGTGATCTCCAGCTGGTGGTGCTCCTCATAGCGCGAGCGCACACCCTTCAGGATCTCGATGGTCTCATCAACCGACGGCTCATCCACGATGACCGGCTGGAAACGGCGTTCCAGGGCCGCATCGCTCTCGATGTGCTTGCGATACTCGTTCAGGGTCGTCGCCCCGATGCACTGCAGCTCGCCGCGCGACAGGGCCGGCTTGAGGATATTGGCCGCATCGACCGAGCTACCTGCAGCGCCAGCGCCGACCAGCATGTGCAGCTCATCAATAAAGATAATCGTATCGCTGTTCTTGATCTCGTCGATCACGCGTTTCAGCCGCTCTTCGAACTGGCCACGGTACATCGTACCGGCGACCAGTGAGCCCACATCCAGGCGCACCACCCGCTTGTTCAGAAGCGAGTCGGGCGTCTCTCCGCTGATAATGCGCTGGGCGATGCCCTCAACGATGGCCGTCTTGCCAACGCCGGGCTCGCCGATCAGGGCCGGGTTGTTCTTGGTGCGGCGCGACAGGATCTGGATCACGCGCTCAATCTCGCGCTGGCGGCCGATGACTGGGTCAAGCCGGCCGGCGCGGGCTTCGGCCGTCAGATCGACGCCGAGCTGATCGAGCAAGGATTGTCCCTTGGCGCTGGCCGGTGCGCCGGAAGCGGCGCCCCGATCAGGCTGGTTTCCGCCCGCCGAGGAACCCTCGCGCAGGGCCTGCATAGTGCGCTCTCGCACCTGATCCAGAGTCACACCCAAAGATTCCAAGATACCAACCGCCATACCTTCAGATTCTCGGCTCAGGCCGAGCAGCAGGTGTTCGGTGCCAATATAATGATGGCCCAAACGCCGAGCCTCATCAACAGCCAACTCGATCACGTGCTTGGTTGAGGGCGCCAACTCGACGCGCCCGCCCGGCGTCCGGTTGCCGCGGCCAGTATAGCGCTCAACGGCGTCGCGGGCACGAGACAGATTCAGACCAAGATCGCCCAGGACCTTGGCAGCAACGCCTTCGCCTTCCCGGAGCAAACCGAGAAGCAGATGTTCTGTCCCGATGTGAGTGTGGCCAAGGCGCAAAGCTTCTTCCTGAGCGTAGGTCAGGGTTTCGCGCGCTCGCTTGGTGAAGCGATCAAATTTGTTGGCCATTGTCCGACTTCCTCACTAGGCTCGAAACTAGACTGGCTAGGCCTGGTCGCCGAGCGAAAATAGGCTGGACACGGCTGACATCAGTGTCCATATTGAACCGCATAACTTTACAAACTCCTAGGCAGATTTCGTGACCTTCCTTATATACACCAGGGCCCCCATACGCAAGATGACCAGGGGGCCCCGATGTAGAGAGGAATGTCGTTTTCGCTCCCGCCAGCTAACCGCGCTGCCCGTGTTGCGTTGATACGCAGCGCAGTTTAGCCTGGGAGCCGCCTGGCCCCCCTGAAGCCCGGTTCAAGGCTCGAGAGGCTGGCGGCAGTGTTGAGTGTAATCAGGCGTCTGTGCTCTGAGGGAATGAATCGTCCTCAGAGGGTGCTTCGTCCAGAGTCGTAGCGCCGCTTTCTTGGCCTTCCGGCTCCCAGGTATAGTCCTCGATCGCCGTGTCATTCACCCGGCGGAGGCTAAGGCCGATCCGCTTCCGTGCACTGTCAATACGGATGACGCGCAGCGAGAGCGTCTGGCCTTCCTGCACCACCTCACGCGGATGACCAATGCGCTGCTCGGAAAGCTCGGAGATGTGGATCAGCCCTTCCACATCACCGTCGAGCCGTGCAAAAGCACCAAAGTTCGTGATCTTGGTAACAGTGCCCTCAACCAGTTGCCCGATCTCATAGCGTTCGTCGATCTGGCTCCAGGGCTCCGGCTGCAACCGCTTCAAGCTCAAAGCGATGCGCCGGCGCTCGCGGTCCACGTGCAGGACGTAAACCTGCACTTCATCTCCCACCTTGAGCACTTCGCGTGGGTGGGTCACCCGACCCCACGAAAGCTCTGACAGATGGATCAGGCCGTCAGCGCCGCCCAGGTCAACAAAGGCGCCAAAGTCGCAGAGACTGCTGACAATGCCGGTGCGCACTTCGTTTTCCTGCAGCTCACTCAGGAGCTTTTCCTTCTGCTCCCGCCTCCACTCGCGTGCGGCTGCCCGCTCGGAGAGAATGAGCCGGTTCCGGCGCCGATCAAGCTCGATAATCTTGAACCGCAGATTCTTGCCGACCAGCTTGGCCAGCTCGCTGTCCTCGCCCTCTTCGCTCTCTTCGCCCTCGTCACTGCGGCGACGACGGACGCTCACGAGTTGAGACGACGGGACAAAGCCCCGGACACGTCCAATACGGACGATCAGCCCACCCTTGTTATGCCCGGCGACCTGCGCCTCGAAGATCTCTTCCGCGGCGTACAGTTCCTCGGCCTTGCGCCAGTCTGTTTCCATCTGCGCGCGGGTCAGGGAAAGCACCACATTGCCGTCCTGGTCCTCAGGACGAACCACATAGGCCAGTACTTCCTGCCCAACCTCAAGGCTCTTGCGCAGTTCCGGGTCCATCCGCTCCAGCTCGCGCCCGGCAATGATACCTTCGGATTTGGATCCTACATCAATAAGGATCTCGGTGGGCGAAATTTGCATGATGACACCAGAAACGATGTCTCCGTGCTGCGCAGTCTTGTAGGCGTACTCGGTCTCAAGAAGTGTGGCCATGGGGTTCGTGGCCGTGTCAGTGGTGTCCAGGATCACCGTGTTGCTGATCGTCTCCTGCGGGACCGCACCTCCTCCTTCGTAGACGTCCTGTGCTGTTCGATTGTCCTCCATGCCCTCTCCTCAATGGCTAGTGTCGTAGCCTTGCCTAGTAGTATTATAGCTTATGTGCAGGCAAAACGCAAACGTATCCAGGGAGTGCTCCAGATAGGAGAGCGGAGCCCGCATGCCAGTATTGCCTGCTTGGGGAGTGCTTCAATGCCCAGGCAGCAGGACCCTTCACAGGTCAATGTGGAAGACGGTGCGCTTGATGGCCCAGACAACCAACTGAAACGAGCTAAAGCAGAAGCAGTGCGAGGAAAAGTACACAACCCTGTCGTTAACAGCGGCGCCGGCCGGAACCGGCTTCCTGCAATAGGGAGACCCGGGTTTGAGCCCTGACCATGGCATACCCCCCATTTGCGCCTACCGGAAACAGACCATGATGGTGCCAGGCCCTGCCGTCGGCAGGCGCCTGCCAGGAACGAAGGCGTGGCTCTTCAAATAGGCTCTTGGTAACCGCCAAACCGGCAACCCTGGCCAAGCCGGCCTCATGGCCGCTTGTACCTCTTTACCGGTTGGGCTAAGCAAAAGGGATTCTAGTTGAGATTGATTATATTGTCAACTTGAGTCGGTTCACTTGCGCATTCGGTATACTTGAGGTACAATAGAGAAACTGTGAGCAGGCGCGGGAACATATCAACCTGATCACCGCGCCATCGCGAGAGCGAAGGTCGCTCTATTCGTACCCCCAGGGGCAACCATTCTGCGGCCATCTATTGTTCCACTAGGTGGTGCTCACTGGCAACCAGGAAGTCAAAGCATGTCTGATCATCAGGAACCATCGGTCGACACTGATAGCATCCGCAAGCGTCTGCTGGCTGAGCGAGTGCAACTGCTTTCCAAGGCTATCCCTGCGACGTCTAACCCACTTTCGCCAGACGAGCGAGATAGCGACGAGGCCGATGCGGCTGTCTCTACAGCCTTGCGTGAGCGAGCAATGTGGCTGTTGGAGGATCAGCGCCAGAAACTCGAGCTCATTGACCAGGCGCTGAAGCGCATCGCGGATGGAAGTTATGGCCATTGCGAAACTTGTGGAGGAGCCATCAGCCCTGAACGTCTCGAGGCGTTGCCCTACGCTACCCAGTGCATCCGTTGCCAGCAACAGGCGGAACGGCACGGGCGGCGGAGCAACCGAGGGCACGATACGGCCAACGGGTGAGATAAATCCGTGTTGCCATTGCTGCGCCTCCTCGCTCCCTATGTCACCTGGCTGTACCTGATCGGCGCCATCATCCTGGTCGTCTACTTGCGAGCATGGTTCATCGCCGGTCGAGATCTACGAGCCAGCGTCTTTAGCCTGGAACGCGAGAGCGCCATCGGGCGTCTTCGGCGCGCCGCCCTGGGCACTTTGGCCACGTTGGGTTGCCTGGGGCTCCTGTTTTTCATACAATTCTACCTGGGACCCTCACTGGACTTTGGCAGCCTGATCCAGCCGACGCCGACGCCCGAGTTCATGCCCAAAGTGGCCTTTGTCTTTACCCCAACACCGCCCGTTACAGATAATTGGACGCCTGAGCCCATTCCGACGCGCCATGCAACCCCGCGCCCCATCGTCCTGGAGACGCCGACGCCCACTCTGACGCCCATCGTCATCACCGATACGGCGCAGACGGAAACGCCTGCCCCGACGCCCACCCTGCCGCCGCCCGTCGCCTGCGCACCCGGGGTGCAGATCAGTTCGCCAGCGCAGGGCGCCCGGGTACAGGGTCGCGTAGACGTGCTGGGCACGGCCAGCGTGCCCGATTTCCAGTTCTACAAGATCGAATTGGGCCTGGGCGATCACCCCACCAACTGGTCAAGCATCAGCGATGTACACCGTATCCCGGTGACGAACGGCGTGCTCGATGTGTGGGATACGAATAGCCTTCCCGCCGGCTCTTACTCGTTGCGCCTGGTGGTGGTGGACAAGACAGGCAACTTTGCGCCACCCTGCGTTATCCAGGTCACCGTTGCCCATTAAAGGCCTCAAGACCAAGTCTTGGAGGCTTTGGAAGTCTCTTGTATCGCATGTGTAGGGACTCTCGATGATCCAAGCCCTTGTCCGCAATGCCCTGGGCACTTGCCCGGTAGAGTCTACCCCCGCTGCCCTGCAGGCTGCCCTCGCCGATACGGGCTGCACGCTGTGGGTCGACCTCGAGGCGCCAACGGCCGAGGAAGCGGCCGTCCTCAGCACGGTGTTCGGCTTTCACCCCCTGGCCATCGAGGACTGCCTTGGCCATGTGGAGCGCCCCAAGCTCGATGACTATGGCGCCTACCTCTATGTGGTAGCCCATGGGCTGGATTGCGGCGCCTCTGGTTATGAGCTCGAGACGCGCGAGCTGGACCTTTTCTTGGGCCCCAACTATGTGGTGACTCACACCCACGAGCCCATTCATTCGATCAAGGTGCTGCGCGAGCGCGTGCTGCGCGACGAGCGCTACATCCAGCGCGGCCCCGACGGCCTGGCCCATGCGGCCATCGACATTCTGGTCGATGACCTGATGCCCGTGCTCGACCGGCTCGACGCCGCCATCGATGAACTGGAGGATGAGATCCTCGCCGCGCCCGATCGGGAGACCCTCTCCACCATCCTCGACATCAAGCGCGCCACTCTGCACCTGCGGCGCACCGTTGTGCCCCAGCGCGAGGTCGTCTATCGCCTCAGCCGCGACGACTCGGACCTGGTGGGTCCCAAGACGCGCCTCTACTTCCGTGACGTCTACGATCACCTGGTGCGCGTGGTGGATATCAACGAATCGCTGCGCGACCTGGTGGCGGGCGCCCTGGAGATCTATCTCACCGTCGTCTCGAACCGCATGAATGAAGTGATGAAGGTCCTGACTCTGGTGACAACCGTGTTCATGCCCCTCTCCCTGGTGGCTGGCATCTTTGGCATGAACTTTGTGCACATGCCCGGGCTGCAGGCGCACTATGGCTTTGCCGTTACCATGCTGCTGATGGCGACCATCGCCGCGGGCATGGTGTGGTGGTTCCGGCGGCGAGGGTGGGCATGAACCGGGCCTTTATCCCCCTCGACGCCCACCTGGCCCAACTGGGCCTGCTCATCACACTGGTCGGCCTCGCCCTGGGCGCACTCGTCTGGACGCGCCCCGGGCGCGCCTTTGACCGGCGCACCTTCCGCGCCATCAACCGCCTGCCGACGCGCCCTGAGCTCGATTGGATCATGTGGAGCATCACCCATCTCGGCTCGGCCTGGGCTGCAGTGGGCGCCCTGGCCGTGTCGACCATGGTGCAGCGGCCGCGCTTTGTGGTCGTCACGGCCATGGCCATCCTCACCCAGGGCATCCTCATCGGAGTGGCCAAGGCGCTCACCCAGCGCCCGCGCCCCTTTAACCAATTGAGCGGCATCCGGGTGATCGGGCTCAAGCCGGCCGACCTTTCCTACCCCAGCGGCCACTCGGCCCTGGCGTTCAACGTCGCCACTCTGCTGGCCTTTGGGCTGCCCCTGGCCCACCCCTGGCCTATCGTCGTCTATGGCCTCGCCTGCGCCGTTGGCTACAGCCGGCTGCACCTGGGCGTGCACTATCCCTTTGATGTGTTCTCCGGCGCGACAGTGGGCCTCGGCTGGGGCCTGCTATGGGTGGCCTACCTGCACCCATAGCAGAGATCTGCCGGGTTCGGGCGTTTCGTCCACCGGGCTTCAGGTTCCCTCTCCTTATGGTCGCCGGCTGGCTGCAAAGCAGGCAGCCCGGCATTTGCCCCGGCAACCCGGCCAGCACGCAGCGAGTATCGGCGTGTGGCCCATTCTGGGTCATCCGAGTATAATGAGCGTAAGCATCGTCAGCGTGTAGCGCGGCATTCCCTACCGCTAGGCGCCATCACCGGGCACTCTACCCGGATGAAGGAGAAACATGGAAGACCAGGCAGCGCCACCATTGATCACCGGGCAGTTCAACGACTCCTTCGTCCCCATCATCGATGGTGTGGCTTTTGTGATGCAGAACTATTGCTATTGGCTCAACCGAAAGTTGGGCCCTTGCTACGCTATCACCCCTAGCTTTCCGGGCTATGTGGACTCGTTCGATTTTCCGGTGCTGCGCTACCTTTCTATCCCGCTGCCCAAGCGCCCTCCCTATCGCGCCGGGTTGCCTGAGGTTGATGTCGCCTTTCGTAACCAGATTCGCGACGTTCATTTCGACCTGGTGCACGCCCACTGCCCCTTCTCTTCCGGCCAACTGGCCCTGCGCATCGCCCGTGGCCGCGACATACCGATTGTGGCGACCCTGCACACCAAGTACCGCGACAATATCCGCACCCTGGCCGACAACGAATGGTTGGAGCGCTTTATCCTGCGCAGGATCATCGACTTTTATGAGTCGGTAGACCAGGTATGGGTGCCTAACCGGGCGACGCGCGAGACACTGCACGAATACGGCTATCGGGGCGAGTGCGAGATCGTCGCCAACGGCACAGATATCGTCATCACCCCGGCTGAGCGCGAGCAATACCGCCGCCGGGCCGATGCCGAGCTGGGCACGTTGCCCACGGATACGGTCCTGCTCTATGTCGGCCAGCATGTGTGGGAGAAGAATCACCTGCTGCTGATCAATGCCCTGAAGCACGTCCGCGATGCCGGGCGCGCCTTTCGCATGTTCTTCGTGGGAGGCGGCTATGCCACTAACGACATGAAGGAGCTCGTAGAGCAGTTCGGCCTGAGCGATCGGGTGAGGTTCCTGGGGGTCGTGCGTGAGCGCGAGCGTATCAAATCCTACTACTCGCGGGCAGACCTCATGCTCTTCCCCTCGCTCTATGATACGGAATCGCTGACCATTCGCGAGGCGGCGGCCTGCCGTCTGCCAGCCGTGCTCATCTCTGGCTCGGCGACGGCTGAGGGGATCCGGGACGGAGAGAACGGGTTCCTGGCCGCCAACTCGGCGGATGCCTATGCGGAAAAGATCGTCCAGTTGGTGGATAACCCCCAACTGCGGTGTGAGGCGGGAGAAGGCGCCTTCCGCTCGCTCTACCGGCCTTGGGAGCAGGTCGCCAATGAGGTGCAGGGGCGCTATCGGGAGATTGTGAAAGCCTACCGCAAAGTGCCCGCGGCCTGAACATTGAATACGTCAACCCGTTGCAAAAAGCCCCTGGTTGCGCTATACTAGGGTAATCTTATGTTATTGGGCGCATGCCCCTGGGGCGTCTTATGGTTACCGATTCCACTCTGGCCGATATCCTCCAATCGTTCGAAGGCGAGGAAGCCGAGGCCATCCGTCGCGCTTATGATGTGGCAACCGCTGCGCATGAGGGGCAACTGCGCGATTCGGGCGAGCCTTACGTTACCCACCCGGTGGCGGTGGCCGCCATCCTCAACGAAATGCGTCTCGACGCCGCCACGATCCAGGCGGCGTTGTTGCATGATGTACCCGAAGATACGCAGGTGACCCTCGACGACGTGCGCCGGCAATTCGGCGACGAAGTAGCCCAGCTCGTTGATGGCGTCACCAAGCTGCGACTCATCAAGCGCAAGAGCCGCCTCGACCACGCCGAGACTTTTGAGCGGGAGCAGGCCGAGAACCTGCGTAAGATCTTCCTGGCGATGGTGGATGATGTGCGCGTCATCCTCATCAAGCTGACCGATCGCCTGCACAACCTGCAGACGTTGGGCTCTCTCTCGCGCGAGCGCCAGGTGCGCATGGCACGCGAGACGCTGGAGGTCTATGCTCCCCTGGCCAACCGCCTCGGTATCTGGCAGCTCAAGTGGCAACTGGAGGACCTCTCTCTGCGCTACCTCGACCCCGAGGCCTATCACCAGATCGCCGGCTATCTCTCCGAAAAACGCGCCGAGCGCGAGGCCTATATCGAGCGGGTAATCGAAATCCTGAAGGGCAAACTGGAGGCCGAAGGGATTGCCGCGCAGGTCACGGGGCGCCCCAAGCACCTCTTCAGCATCTACCAAAAGATGCAGGAAAAGAGCCGCACCTTTGACCAGATCTATGATGTGCGCGGGGTGCGTGTGATCGTCCCCGAGCTGCGTGATTGCTATGCGGCGTTGGGGTTGGTACACAGCCTGTGGCGGCCTATCCCGGGCGAGTTTGACGATTACATCGCCATGCCCAAAGACAATATGTACCAGTCGCTGCACACCGCGGTTTACGGCCCCGAGGGCAAGCCACTGGAAGTACAGATCCGCACCCTGCAGATGCACCAGATCGCCGAATACGGTATCGCCGCCCACTGGCGCTACAAGGAACACGCCAAGCGCAATGCCGCCGTCGAAGCCAAGATTGCCTGGCTGCGCCAGGTGACCGAGTGGCGCGGCGAGGTCTCGGATGCGCGCGAATTCGTGGACTCGGTGAAATCCGACGTCATCCCCGAGCGGGTGTACGTCTTTACGCCCAAAGGTGATATCGTGGACCTGCCTGCAGGCGCCACTCCCCTGGACCTGGCCTACCACATTCACTCCAGCATTGGCGATCATTGCCGGGGCGCCAAGGTGGATGGCCGCCTGGTGTCGCTGGACTATACGCTGCGCACCGGCGAGCAGGTAGAGATCCTGACCTCCAAGAAGGGCGGCCCCAGCCGCGATTGGCTGAACCCCGCCCTCGGTTACCTCACCACAACCCGTGCGCGCCAAAAGGTGCGCCAGTGGTTCAGGCGCCAGGAGCGCGAGGAGAATATTGCCCAGGGGCGTGAGATCGTCGAGCGCGAGATGCGGCGGTTGGGCGTCGAGCAGCAAACCTTTGACGATATCGCCAGGCTCTTCAAGTATCAGGGTGTGGAGGATTTCCTGGCCGCTGTCGGTTATGGCGATATCAGCCCCATTCAGATCGCCAACAAGCTCGACGATGCCGTCACGAAAAAGCCCGAGCTCAAGATCACCCCGCTGCCCCAGGGCCGCGCGGATTTCCGCGTGACCGGCGTGGGCGATCTGCTGACGCGCATGGCTGGCTGTTGCAGCCCGGTGCCGGGGGATGAGATCGTGGGCTTTATCACCCGCGGTAAGGGTATCACCATCCATCGCGCCGATTGCGTCACCCTCAAGCATATCGAAGAGACGGAACGGCTGATCCCGGTGAGTTGGGGCCCCACGCGCGAGATATACCCCGTGGTCGTGCACATCGAGGCGCTGGACCGACCCGGCCTGCTGCGCGATATCGCTTCCGTCGTCTCCGATGCGGGCATCAGCTTGAGCTCGGCCAATGTGACCACGCACAACGACCAGACAGCCACCCTGATCGCCACCCTCGGCATCTCCTCCATTGCCCAGCTCAGCCAAGTCATGAGCAAGATCGAGAGCCTGCGCGACGTGCTCGAGGTGCATCGCCACATGGGATAATGTCGCCGCCGCACTCACAGGAGGGGTGGTCGCCTTGCCCCAACATCTCATCGATAAAGAGGGCAATGTCTACCGGGAGGATATCTTTGGCCGCTGGAACCGCCAGGAAGGCCTGTTGGGCACGGAAAGGGACACGACGTGGACGGGCAGCCCGCGCATCAAGCGAGACTGGCTCGGCCACGAGGAAAAGGCCCAGACCGCCTGGGGGCACCAGATCGAATCGCGTGACGGCGTGCCCCTCTACGAGCCCGACAGCAGCCCTGGCGGCTCCAGCAGTTCAGATGCCCTGGCCGGCCTGGCCGCGTTAGGGACCGTTATCCTGGCGGTCCTGCTCATCGGCCTGCTGATCAAGCTCATTGCCGCCCTCATCGAGGGCTGGGTTGCCCTCATGCGCCGCTACCCCAGCCAGATGCGCGTGGTGAACCTGTCTCTGGGCGCGCTCCTGGTGGGCGAGGCAGCCTATGCTATCGGCTTCCCCCCCCACCTGGCCGTCGCCGCCGGGCTGGGCGTGCCGGCGCTTTGGACCTGGCTCTGGCTCACGCGGCGCCTGCCCCTGTTGTTCGTGCCCATCAACCTCATCCTCTTCAGCGCAGGCCTGTGGTACTTGGGCGAGGCCACACGCCCCTGGTGGGTAGAGCCGTGGGGCCGCCTCACCGTGGGGCTGCCCCTCGTTGGCCGCCTCTCCCTCCTCCTGGCCGCCCTGCCCAGCCTGCTCTTCCTGTGGAGCGTAGGGCGGCGCCATGCCCCCGCGGTCATGGCGCCGCTCAGCCGCATCGTCTGGGGCGGGGTGCTCTGGTTCCTCCTCATGCGCGTGTGGACGGCGTGGCAGCCCTTCTGGGTCTACTGGGCCAGCGGTACAGCGTTCCTGAGCTTCGTGGGCTGGGTCGTCTTCCTGCTGCCGCTGGCGCTCTGGCTCTGGGTGCAGGGCGCCATCCGCTGGCCGCTGCCCTTTACCGCCCTGGGGCTCCTGCTCTTCGGCCTGCTGATGGGCCATGTCGCCGGCCGCACCCAGTCCTCCTGGTATAGCGTCTGGCAGCACTGGGCGCGCGGGCTCTTCTTCTCGCCCTTCCCGATCGCCGTGGTTACCGCGGCCCCTCTGAGCCTCTGGCTCTGGAACCGGGGCTCACAGCGCTGGCCGCGCTGGTTCCTGGTGCCCAACTTGCTTCTGGCCGGGGGCTTTCTCTGGCTCCTCACCGACCGCACCCGCCCCCTGTGGGCATCCGCGTGGGAGGCCGCCTGGGGGCGCCTGCCCCTGCGCCCGGACCTGCCACTCGTCGTCCTGGCCCTGCCGCTCGCTTTCTGGGCCTATACCGCGGCGAGCGGGCGATGGCCTCGCATCATGGCCCCGGTGCACGCGGTGCTGGCGGGCCTGATCCTCTGGGCGTTCATCGAGCGTAGCCGGCCCTGGTGGGGCCCCGCCTGGCTGCGCGGGCTGGGCAGAGCGCCCAACGCTCCCAACCCCGCCGTCGTGCTGGGCCTGCTCATCCCGGCCTGCTGGGCGTATGGCGCGCTGCGGCGTCTCTGGCCCTGGGGGCGGCCCTGGCTGCGCGGCGCAGCCTGGATCGCCCTGGGCTGGTGGACCTGGAGATGGTTGCTGTTCGGCAGCACCTTCCTCCTGCGCGCCCTGCTGACCCTGGCGCCCCTGGCCCTCTGGGGTTGGCTGGCCCTATGGCGGCGGTACCCTCGCTGGATCTGGCCAATCAGCATCGCGCCGTGGGCCGCCATAGCCCTCGCTGCCTGGCGGGACCCCGCCCTGCTCCAGAGGCTGCTGCATGAGGCGAGCCTGTGGCTGCAGGGGCAGTTACACTGAGTGGTCCAGGACTCTCACCAGAGCCCTGTCAGCGATCAGAACCTTGGCCGGCACATGGAGCGCCGGCGGCCCGCGCCGGCCCCTGGCCGCCTCAGCGCGACAGGCTGCGGCCTGCGCTAGTGGCGGCGCTCCTCCCGGGTGGCCAGGTTTCCGAGCAAGGGCTGGAGTGCAACGATAGGGCCGATCTTTAGCCAGAAAAGGAGCATAGGCATGCTCGACACACAGCTCACCGGCAAGACCGTCCTCATCACCGGCGCCAATCACGGCATCGGCGCGGCCACCGCGCGAGCATTCGCGGCCCAGGGCGCCCGGGTGTTCATCACCTACTATCGCCTGCCCTGCTCCGAAACCGAGGAGACGCTGGCCCGGGCAGTTGCAGCGGGCGTCGGTGGCCCGGCGCTCTACCGGGCCAGACAGCAGCAGCCCGTCGAGCCCCTGCTGCAGGAGATCCGCGCCCAGGGCGGTGCGGCCGCGGCCTATGAGGTTGACCTGGCCGACCCCGCACAGATCCCCCTCCTCTTTGACTGCTGCGAGCGGGAGCTGGGCGCCGTCGATATCCTGGTCAACAACCACACCCACTGCGTGCAGGAGACGTTCGACCCGGCGGAGGTGACCAATGAGGGCTTGGGCCAGCAGCTGACGAGCGCCGCCGGCATCGATGCCCATTTCGCCGTCAACACGCGCGCCTATGCCCTGCTGATGCGCGAGTACCTGCAGCGCCACCTGGCGCGGGGCGCCCGCTGGGGCCGCATCATCAACATCAGCACCGACTGCGCCAGCGTGGATCCCACCAACATCAGTTACGCCGCCAGCAAGCACGCCATCGAGTCCTACAGCCGTTCGGCGGCCTGCGCTATGGGCAAATACGGCATCACCGTCAACACGATCGCCCCCGGCCCCATCCAAACGGGCTATATCACGCCAGAACAGGAAACGCAGATTGCCGCCAACACACCCCTGTGCCGTGTGGGCCGGCCCGAGGATGTGGCCGATGCCATCCTCCTGCTCGCCTCCGAGCAGGCCCACTGGATCACGGGGCAACTGATCTATGTGGGCGGCGGCTACCGTATGCCGATGTGATTTGAAGATATTATCCGGCATTTTGTCTGGCGCTGCTGGCCGTCCTAGGGGCGGCCAGCAGCGCCAGACAAAATGCCGGATAATACTCTGGGTAGAGGCCGGGGGGCCGCAACGCGAAATGCCCGGCCATCAGACAGGGAGAGTTAAGGTATGGAAGGCCTGCAAATCAAGCGGGTCCAACCTGCCGAGGTCGATGCCGTCATTGACCTCTTTGCCCGCTGCTACTATGGCAACCTGGACGAGGCCCGCGCACATTTCGCCGATCACGCCGATGGCGGCGGTGACAGCTTTCTCGCTTACGTGGAGGGTGAGCTGGCCGGCTTTGTTACCATCCGCTGGGTCTCGCACAACGAGCAGTTTCGCCGGAACAATATCCCCCTCATCCATCACCTGGAGGTCTTTGCGCCCTACCAGCGGCGCGGCATTGCCTCACGATTGATGGATGAGGCGGAGCGCCTCATCGCCACCCGCGCCACGCAGGCCGGCATCACCGTTGGGCTCTTTGACGCCTATGGCCCGGCCCAGCGCCTCTACGCCAAGCGCGGCTATATCCCCGACGGCCGCGGCGTCTGCCAGGCCCATCGCCCGCTCCGGCGCGGCGAGACGGTAACGATGGACCACGACCTCATCCTCTGGCTGACGAAGGACCTGACCGGAGAGTAGGCCTGACAGGTTTTCCAAAACCTGTCAGGCCTGAAGGGCTATTCCACCCTTTTGGTGCTCTCCACCCGCTGCCACAGCCCCTTACCCGAGCGGCTGCGCCACAGTCGCCATGCGGAGTAGAGCCAGACATACAGCCTGGCCGGTAGGAGCGCCAGGCTCCAGAGGAACTCGCGTGGGGTGCGGGCGAACTGCAGGGCGCGCCGGGTGCCCTGGACCATTTCCTCACGCAGCGAGCGGACGCGCGGGGCCTTGCGGAAGTAGGGCTGCTGGTAGCCGGCGGTGGTGCGCACCTTTTGTCGCAGCCAGTCGGCCCAGGTGGCGGGAAACCGACAATAGACCGCCGCTTCGGGCGCATAGGCAATGCAGCAGCCCTGCTTCCACACCTGGAAGGAGACGATGCCGTCCTCCACGAGGGTGTCCTCGGGGATGGGCTGCACCAGCGAGCGGCGCACCGCATAGAGGTAGCCGGAGCACTCACAATACTCGCCACGGCGGGCTTTGAAGAGCCGCAGCTGGTGGGCCTGCTCCACGAGCAGGTGCGACCAGTAACCCAGCATGTTATCGCGCGGGTTGAGCGAGTGGGGCCGGCCGGAGACGGCGCCCACGTGGATATCGCGGAACGGGGCCAGGAGCTCCAAGAGCGCCCCTGGGCCAAGGTAGACGTCTCCATCGGTGAGAACGGCAAACTCACCCCGCGCCTCGGCGAAGGCCAGGTTTAGCGCCGCCGGCTTGCCCTGTCCTTTATCTCGCAAATGGCGGATGCGCGCGTCCAGCGCGGCATAGCGGGCCGCTACTGCCGCCGTCGCGTCATCAGGGCCCACCACGAGCACTTCGCTGCGCTCCGGCAGTGGTTGCGCCAGCAGCGCATCCAGCGCCCGCGGCAGGGTCTGCTCTTCCTGAAAAGTTGTGACGATGATCGTCAGGGGTATGCTTCCAACCATAATCTGAGGATAACGGCTTTCGCTCAAAAATCAAGGGTGGCAAACTGCCACGTTCAGCCTCCGTGTGTATTATAATCTTCCACTATACCCGGAGCAATTGTCAGGTCAGTAGCCTTCTGCGGCTTGCGGTGGTATCATACAGGCGTGATGGCTGCATTCTGGCCCACCCAATCGCCGGGCGGATAGTTCGCCTTACTCGTGCACCACCACCAGCGTTCCCGGGTTGCAGGGCGTAGACATGACGGAGTAAGCGCCAGCCGGCAACTGCGGATCGGTCCAATTGAACAGCCAGGCGGCGTCGGGGAGGGTCATGTTGACGCAGCCGTGACTCACGCGCTGGCCAAAGCTCCAGTGCCAATAGGCCCCATGCAGCCCGTAGCCCTGGTAGAAGAACATGACATTGGGCACGCCAGGCAGCGAATAGCCGGGCCCGGTCATCGTCATGCTGGAAACCTTGTAGTAGATGCGGAACTGGCCAGTGACTGTGGGATACTGGGCTATGCCGGTAGAGACCGTCATGCGGCGGACGGGCCTGTTCCCCTCCCAGGCCGTGGCGGTCTGCTGGCCGATATCGACCTCGATCCAGCGCTCGCCACGGCTGATCGTGCGCTGCGGCCGGCCATCCACCAGCTCATCAAGCCGGAAGAGCGAGCCGTCGAAGGGTTCCTGGTCGCTCGGGTCGATCTCCTGCTGGCACAGCTCGCGGCCGGTGCGCGCATCGAGGAGGAGGCGCAGGCCGCCCTTGGCAACGTTCGGTGTGTTGACTGTGACACTCCAGATGCCATCGAAATGGCCCTGGAAAGAGGCTGGATCGGGGAACAGCTTGCGCGCCTCCGCCTCGGAGATGAGCTGCGCCGAGAACGAGGTGGCCGTCCCTCCCAACAAGTTACAGGTAGCCGCCAGGGCCGCCTCTTCGGAGAGGAACGGCCCCGTGCCCACAGCCTGGCGCACCGGTGGGGTGGGGCTGGGCTCGGGCGGTGTGTCAAAGGTAAAGCCGGCCACGACGGCCGAGTAGGCCGTCAGGGCCGCCTGCGGTGCGGCAAAGCCCAGCGGGAAACGGATGCTGAGCTCGTAGGTGTGGCCATGGGCGCTAAAGAGGACAGCTGTGCTGCGCTCGTTCGATTCCGCATGATCGATGCGGTAGCCGGCGAGGCCCCCCTGCCCCGAGGCCATGCTCTGCGCAAAGGAGGTCCAGTTCTGCCCCTGCAAGAGGGGGGGCGCCGCCGCCACGTCGTAAGGATCGTCGTGGGTTTCCCCGGCATGGACGCGCACGGTGATCGGCATTTCGGGATACAGTGAGGACTGGATCTCCAGATCCTCGCCCTTCATTTCTGCGCTCCAACCAGGCGGGATCGGCACGCTATAACCCGACTTTGTATCTTGATAGCGTTGCCAGGTGGCGATATCCTGAGATATTGCAGGCGCCTGCGCTTCGTAGGTGCGCACCACCTGTTCGATCACAAAGACCCGCGCCGCAAGGCCCTGCGCTGTGGCCCCACTCTCCAGGTGGCCGCGGAAGCGACCATGATAGGGGAGTCGAGCCAGGGTGGGCGCATTGGCCGGGGCCGCGACGATAAGCCAGGGGGCATCGGCAGGCAGGGCGTTCGGCAGGGCGCCCCCAAGCAGAGACAACTTGGCATAGAACGGCCTGTCGGCCAGGATGGTATACTGGCCGCTGGCGCCCGATGCCTGCCCCATCGCTGCGATGCCGCTGGAGGCAGCGGCTGCACTATCTACCTGGCTCACATAGGCGTCCACATATAGGGTTTTACCCAAAGGGGGCGGCGAGGCCAGGAGGTCCGCCACACTGTGCTGAGGTCCGAGCAAGCTGGTCACGCTGCCGCAGGCAGTCACTACGGCAGCGAGAGCCAGGAGCACAAGCAAACACAGGCTGCGCTGCAGGCGGCTGTGCAGTATAGGTAAAGATCGTCGGGACAAAGCAGTACTCCTCGACCGTTGCTACTGGCGAAGATACGGCGGAGAGTACTACGGGCTCCATTACCGGTCAAGCCTTAAACGGCCTGAAACGTATTCTGCAGATATGCGGTATAAGGAAAGGGGTCGAGATGGACGAATACTATCGCAGGGCTATTGCAGAGGCGCTGGGAACGGCGCGCGTGATCGATCCCCATTGTCACCTCCGGCCCGACCGGCCGGCTGCCGATAATCTGGCGGATATCGTGCTCTACCACCACGTCTGGATCGAGCTGGTCTCTGCGGGCATGCCCCAGCATGAGGTGACAAAGCCGGGCCTGCCGCACGAGCTGGTGGACCCGGAGATGGATCCCCTGGAGCGGGTGCGGCGGGCGCTGCCATACCTGCCCCACGTACAGAGCACCACCAGCGGCCTGTTCCTGCGCTGGATCCTGAGCGATCTCTACCACATCGAGGAGATCCATGAGGGCAACCTGGCCGAGGCCGACGCCCTCGTGCGCGCTCGCGCCGGTGAGCGGGACCGGGCGGGGCAGGTCCTGCGCGACGCTTGCGGCATCTCGCACAGCCTCACCGTCGAGCGGGGCAGCGGGGGGCCAGCGGCGCCGGGGATGCTGCAGGGGCGGGAGCTCTCGATCATCAACCTCATTGAGGGCAAACGCTCACCGCAGCAGGTGCTGGCGGACTGGGAAAAAACGGCCGGCCACAGCATCGACAGTGCGCAGGATTACCGGCGCTTCCTGGCGCAGGCCGTGGCGGACCTGGCGGCGGCCGGGTGCCGGTTCGTCGGCCTGTGGCCGCTCCCCTACCTGCCCCCCGAGCCCGCGGGCGAGGCCGAGGTCACCCGCACCCTGCAGCAGGCCAGGCGCGGCGAACCCCTTAGCCGGGCCGAGGCCGGCGCCGCCTGCCGTTTCGCCCTGGAGGCCATCTTGCAGGCCCTCCGGCAGACGCCTGTGCGCACGGTGCAGTTGATCGCCGGCGCCGAGGTCTTGCCGCCGCACCGGGCCATCACTCAGTGGAGCGAGAGCTACTGCGGCGCTGTCGCCCGGCTGGCGGCGCAGTACCCAAACCTGCACTTTAACCTCTCCTCCGCCTCGGACCTCTTCACGCAGGACCTGGGGATCCTGGCCAAGCATATCCCCAATATCAGCGTGGCCGGCTACTGGTGGCACACGTTTTACCCGTTCTACCTGCGCAAGTCCATCGAGACCCGGCTCGACATGGTGCCCCTCAACAAGATCGTGGGCTTTTTCTCCGACGCCTACCATGCCGAGTGGTGCTACCCCAAGCTCAAGATGGTCAAACACATCTTTGGGGAGGTCCTGTGCGATCGGGTGGAGCGGGGCTGGTACACCGTGGATATGGCGCGGGAGATCATCACTCAGGTCTTTTACGATAACCCGGCTGCTATCTACGGCGTGTAGGCTCTCAAGCCTCTGCAGCCCGGCACAACGCCTTTTGCGAGGGCGCGGCAGCACTCATCACGCCCCGATACAGGCCAGGCTGCGGCCCTGGCACGCGGGCTCGCTCCGAGGGTCAGCTCAGCCAGCTGACGGTATATTCAGTCTGCGCATCAGGCAGTTGCAGGTCCGGCTCCTGCACGGCCCAGCGCCCGCTCAGCCCCAATTCTCCTGCCGTGAGGGCAAAGTGGCACATGGCGATGCCCATATCGACCCGCTGGATATCGGCGATGCCCGCGAGCCGGGCGCCAAAGTTGTAGTAGCCGCGGGTGCGGTGCAGGTAAAAGTGCCAGGTGTTGCCGTCACGGATGACGCGCCAGGGCTGTTTGTTGGAGGCGGAGGGCCCCAGGCGCAGCATCTCCAGCGGCGTGGCGTAGGGGCCGGCCGCTTCGCGGCTGAGCGGCGCGCCGAAACGCCCGGCGAAGAAGAGGTCCGCCCAGGGCAGCCGCCTGTCGGCGCCAACCAGCCGGCGGGTCAGCCCAAGCCGCGCCCGCTCCGGGTCGGCCATGTCGCCGATGGCCGCCACGGCCGGCATCTGCTCCCCATGCGCCAGCGCGATCTTGCGGGCAAAACGGCTGCGGGTAAAGATGCCACCGATCCAGCAGGTACCCAGGCCCAGATCCGTGGCCAGCAGGATGATCGTCTCCAGCGCATAGCCATAGTCCTCTAGATTCTTCGCCCCAGGCTGCACGGCGCCGGCGATGAATCCGCTCTCCCCCTTGACAGAGCCATAGGCGGCCAGGCCCTGCAGGGCGCTGCGGTCCTCCGCCGTAGCGGCGAGCAGGCTGAAGCGCAGCGGCGTGCCCAAAGGCCCCACCTGCAGTGAGTCCATCGCTTGCTGCAGGCGCCGCCGCTTTTTCGGGGCGATGGGCGTTTCCAGGTACGTCCGGCAGGAGAAGCGCTGCGGGATGATCTCGGTGACCGGTCTGCTATAGTCCATAGACTTCCCTCCCTCACCCCCTACTGTAAGGCGGGATGCCTACGAGTGCAAGCCGGCAGCCTCGATGGTTTGATTGGGTCTTCGCCGGCTGATTTGCTCCGCCTTTTGACCGGCTATAATCCGGATGGGGGTTGGGGTTTGGCATCGCTGTTGCTGGCGCGGCCGCCTTGCGGGCGGCCGCGCCCGCAACAGCGATGCCAAACCCCAACCCCAAAAGAGGCCCCTGCCGGGGAGATGCAACGC
>Ga0078972_1002581_pt1 | contig 55888 bp, 75 predicted proteins | sample YelNatPaOPGAMG01_FD_67568 | JGI IMG/M metagenome (GOLD analysis project Ga0078972, IMG submission 67568) | Hot spring thermophilic microbial communities from Obsidian Pool, Yellowstone National Park, USA - OP-RAMG-01 (SPADES assembly) (version 2) | ecosystem: Environmental > Aquatic > Thermal... | reverse complement strand
AAACTCCTCGCAAGAGCGAGGAGAGGATTTCACTCTTCGATTGACCTTTTTATTTTTTCCTGAAATGACATAAACTTTCCATCTTCATAGAATGTTATTCTTGTTTCAATAGGAACATTTAGTCCTAAAGTCTTTAAAAGACTAAGTAACTGCCCACCCGTTATTAACTTAATTTCTTCAGCCTTTATCAATTCTGCTAGTTTTTCTACAATAATTTTCATTTCCCTTGGATAAAGTTCCTCCGCCTTAATAAGAACCTCGTCTCCCCTATCAACTAAATGTTCAAGAACAATTTCTCTCGCAGTCTTTTCTCTACTCTTTTCCTGTAATTTTTTAGCCAATTCTGCCATCTTCTTTGCTTTAAGCAATTTTAGTTCAATGTCTTCTTCCATACATCATCACCGATTATGCTAACATTATAAAATATTTATCTATTGGCCATGGAGCCATATATGATTAATGCATTTTTCAATATTTATTCCCGATTCATTATTGTGTGAAGATACTAGTTTGAGAGATAAAACTATAAAGCTTGGTATGATCGCAAGAGCCTGTGCAATTTTCAAAGTTGAAAGAATATACATTTACACTGACGAAGCCGGCAAATACGAGGATGATTTTAAGTTAATGAAATTAATTCTAGAATATATTGAAACTCCCCAGTATTTAAGGAAAAAGCTTTTCCCCATACACCAAGGTTTAAAAGAAGCCGGCCTTTTGCCTCCATTAAGAACCCCCCATCATAAACCATGGGTCCCCCTAAAAGAACTTAAGGTAGGCGATGTAAGAGAGGGTATAGTTTTTAGAAAAGGTGGTTCCTTATGGGCTGACCTAGGCTTAGATTCACCAATAAAATTTATTGGTTCCGCATATGAGGGTGAACGTGTAACATGCATTATCGAGCAAACTGAACCCTATCCGACTTGTCGTAGGGCAAAGAGTGAAGAAGTTAAAGAATATTGGGGTTACAAAGTTCTAAGAGTGGGCTCTTTAGGTAAGGTTTTAAAAAGTGGTTTTAGTGGACTAAAAATAATTACCTCCAGACTCGGTTATCCAATTAATGAATGTTTCGAGGAACTCAAGTCCGCTATAAAATCTTCTCTGAATGTTACTTTAATATTTGGTTCACCAAAAAGAGGCGTTTACGACATATTAAAGGACGAAAACTTAAGACCTGAAGATGTAGGCGACTTCGTCATCAACTTTGTACCTTCACAGGGTACAAGTACCATCAGAACTGAAGAAGCGATATTAATTGCTCTTTCAGCAATCAATTTTATTAACTTAGTATCTTAGCATTCACCAAACCCAGAGCTTTTATCATCTGCCCAGTTGAAGGCTAGCAATTTGTGATTAAAAAGTAAAGCTTTAAAAATGGTATCGCTTTTGGTAAAGTACGCAAGTGACCAGATTTGGGCCATAGGAAAAAAAGTGCTCCTAGAAGGGGGTCCCTAGCCTTTCGTCCTAGGGTTAGGGCTGGTGATATAGTTCCCCGTGTTAGATATTGGGGATGGAGTGATAGCCCTAAGCCTACCCTACTTGGCTTTATAGGATTTAAGGCAGGTATGATGCATACTATTGTTTCCGGAGAAAATCCGCGTGCTCCAACATTTGGGAAACCAGTTTTTAGGGCTTCAACAGTTTTAGTATGTCCCCCTATCAGGATTTGTGGGATCCGATTATATGGCGAAAGTGTTAAAGGTGAATGTACTCTTACTGAAGTATACTATGATAAGCTTCCTAAGGTTTATGAACGTGCTTTACCTAAAGGCTATTTAGGGAAAAAGTATGATTTAAAGGTCTTAGATAACCTTGTTGAAAATGTGAAGCGTGTGGTTGCAATTGTTGGTGCAGAGCCATCAGAAGTTAAGCTTCCTAGAAAGAAGCCCATTATTTTAGAAGTTGAAGTTGGCGGAGGCAAATCAATTAAAGATAGGCTGGAATATGCTAAGTCTATTTTAGGTTCAACTGTAAGAGTAAAGGATGTTTTTAAAGTTGGGGATTTTGTTGACACTATTGGTATAACAAAGGGTAAAGGTTTCCAAGGGCCGGTTAAAAGATTTGGTATAAAAAGAAAACAGCATAAATCTAGAAAGAGTGTTAGAGCTGTAGGTTGTTTAGGTGCATGGCATCCTGCGGCGGTAACTTATACAGTTCCAAGAGCAGGACAAATGGGCTTCCACCAAAGAACAGAATATAATAAAAAAATCCTAATATGTGCGTCTACTGATGAAAACACGTTCTTTAATCCACCAGGTGGTTTCAAACATTTTGGTATTGTGAAAGGCGATTATATAGTAGTTGATGGTAGTGTACAGGGTCCACCGAAGCGTCCTATAGTCTTGCGCTTTGCAGTGAGAAAGAAGGAGGAAAAACCCACTCCTCCAAAGATTATCTATACAAGTGTCACTCCAATTACCGTTAAAAGTGGTTGAATATGAGTATGGTTCCAGTTTATGGTCTAGACGGTTCAGAAAAATCGCAAATGGTTCTTCCAAAAATTTTTAGCTTACCCTATAGGCCTGACGTAATACACAGAGTTTACGTGGCCATGTGGACCCATAAGCTTCAACCAAAAGGCCGTGACCCCATGGCCGGTGAACGAACTTCAGCACAATCATGGCAAACTGGGCATGGTGTTGCTAGAGTTCCACGCGTTAAAGGAGAAAGGTACAGTAGAGCAGGTATGGCTGCTGGCGTTGCTGGCGTCGTTAAAGGTAGAATCGCTCACCCACCAAAGGCTGAGAAGAAGATTTACAAAAGAGTGAATAGGAAAGAAAGGCTTCTGGCATTAGCTTCAGCAATAGCTGCTACCTCATTAAGAACTGCTGTCGAAGAGAGAGGTCATAGGGTACAAAATGTTCCTACGTTACCATTTATTGTTTCATCCGAGTTTGAAAATGTTTCGAAAGTTAAAGATATTATAAACGCTTTCAAAGTTTGGGGCATTGAAGAAGAATTAGAACGTATAAAACATGGTATCAAAAGACGGAGCGGGAAATCTGAAAGACGAGGGAGAACAAAGTATGTTCCAGTAGGTCCTCTTATAGTAACCTCTAATTTAAATAGTAAATTAAAGGAAGTTGCAGAAAATATTCCAGGAATAGATGTTGTCGACGTCAACTCACTTTCTGTACTCGACCTCGCTCCCGGCGGTCACCCTATTAGATTTGTTATCTGGACAGAAGATGCAATACGATTATTAGACGAAAAATTTAGGGGTGTAGTGTCATGAATCAGTCAGAAGCTATAAAGATAATAAAATATCCCCATGTAACAGAGAAGACATCGATGCTTATCACAAAAAGTAATACTCTTACATTTATAGTAGACGGCAAAGCCAATAAGAGTAAAATAAAACAAGCTGTAGAAACACTTTATAACGTTAAAGTTGATAAAGTTAATGTCCTAATATGCAAGGATGGGAAAAAAGCTTATGTTCGCCTTTCTAAAGAATATTCGGCGCCAGAATTGGCATCTAAAATTGGTATAATGTGAGCGTGAAAACTATGGGTAAATCACTCATTCAGCAAAGAAGAGGCTTAGGACATATACAGTATCTTGCTCCAAAGAAAGGTAAAATCTCCCCCGTCTCCTACCCACCATTAAGTGAAGCGAAGTTGGTAGGTGTTGTCGAGAGAATATTACATGAAAGAGGAAGAATAGCTCCCCTCGCTCAAATAAAAGTTGGGGATACTCACTATTATCTTCCCGCTGTAAGGGGTCTGGAAGTTGGTTCCACAATAGAGTTTGGGCCAAATGCCGCTCAAAAAAATGGTAATGTGCTTATGTTAAAAGATATAAGTGAAGGTTCGGTTATATGTAACATAGAAAAGCGTCCAGGCGATGGTGGAAAATTAGTGAGAGCAGCAGGCTCGTCTGCAATACTTTTCTCACAAACCGTGGAAGGTAGCATAATTAAGTTACCAAGTGGAAAAATGGTTTTGATGAATGGACGGTGCAGAGCAACTATAGGGGTTGTTGCAGGTGGAGGCTTCGGAGAAAAGCCTCTACTAAAGGCAGGCGCTAACTTCCATAAGATGAAAGCCAAGAGAAAGCTTTATCCGCGTGTTAGAGGTGTTGCAATGGCCGTTGTACATCACCCATTTGGAGGTGGCCGACATCAACATCCGGGTAAGTCTACGTCAACTTCAAGAAACGCTCCTCCAGGTAGAAAAGTTGGTCACATTGCACCAAGGAAAACTGGTAGAAAACGTGTTAGAAAAACATTGGAGGTGAAGTAGGATGGTTAAAGAATTCAAATATAGAGGTTATACACTAGAACAATTACAGACAATGTCCTATGAAACTTTTATATCACTTCTTCCTTCGAGAATGCGCCGCTCACTCAATAGAGGTCTTAGTAGAGATAAAATGAAGCTTTTAGATGAAGTTCGAAAGCTTAAAGACGGTTTAATAAAAGGGCCAATAAAGACGCATGCAAGAGATATGATAATACTACCAATAATGGTTGGTCTTACCATACATGTACATAATGGCAAAGAGTTTGTTCCAGTTGAAATAAAACCGGAAATGATTGGCCATTACTTGGGCGAGTTCGCTATCACAAATAAAAAAGTTGTACATGGTACACCAGGTATTGGTGCATCACGTTCAAGTCTCTACGTTCCACTGAAATAAAATTTCTTTGATCCACAGGTTTAAGACTTCACTCGCCGCACAGGTGCAATTAAATAGAAAACCATTTTTCTATCTAATTATATAGATCTAAAATTTCCCCAATTATTTCAACATAGGACAAATCATTTTTTGCTATGAAAAATCCCTACATTAAAGTATTTATTCTATTAAATTTGGGGTTAATTTACTCGGTGTCATAGTTTGCCTAAGTTCGGATACAGCTTCCAGGTAGAGGATCCACTGCTCTATGTTAGAGCCAGTGCTAGAGAAGTTAATATTTCACCAAAGCATGCCAGAGAAATCTGTGCTGCGATAAAAGGTTTAACCATTTCTAAGGCAAGAAAATTGCTTGAAGACGTGATTGAGAAAAAGGTAGCAATACCTTATAGAAGATATCATCGAAAAGTTCCTCACAAATCTTCGACTAAAGGTTATCCGGCAGGCGGTTATCCTGTTAAAGCATCAAAGGTCTTTCTCAAACTTTTAGATAATTTAGAAAATAATGCATCATTTAAGGGTTTAAATATTGAAAAGGTTGTTATAGTCCATGCTAGCGCATATAAGGGTATTGTCATAAAAGATTATGTTCCACGAGCTTTCGGCCGTTCTTCTCCAAACTTTCATGTATTAGTTCATATAGAGCTTATTGGAAGGGAGGTATCGTAGGAACATGTCTACTCAAATAGAACGTTCACCTGTCAAGAAAATATTGAGTAAGCAATTAATGTTTACCTATTTAGATGAATTTTTAGAAGAAACTCTAAAAGATGCAGGATACGGTGGCGTAGAAATCTCAGAAGGCCCGTTAGGTGTCCGGTTGACAATATATGTTACCCGCCCCGGCCTAGTTATTGGCAGAAAGGGTATGGGCATCAAAGATTTGACAGATAAACTTGCCTCAAAATTTAATCTCGATAATGTTCAAATCTCTGTAGCAGAAATCGAGGTCCCTGAGCTTAATCCAAGGGTTATCTGCGAGCGTATCGCTAGTTCAATGGAAAAGGGTACACCATTCAGAAGAACCGCTGTCTGGGCTCTCAATCAAATAATGAACGCAGGCGCATTCGGTGCAGAAATTATAATTTCAGGTAAAATTAGGAGCGAACGCGCCCATTATCAAAAATTTGTTGCCGGTGTCGTGCCAAAAAGTGGTGAAGTCTCACGTGTTGCAGTTTTAAAGGCCACCAAAAGCGTGCTTTTAAAGGCCGGCCTATTCGGTATTAAGGTTAAAATAGCAATAAAAGAAAAGATTATTCCAGAATATGTTTTAAAGGAAGAGGGTGAATTTAAGGAGGGTGAATCTGTTGAAGGTGCTAAAAATGAAGGATCTGCTTAATCTCTCAATAGACGAGCTAGATAAACGTATCCTTGAATTGAGAAGCGAATATCATAGACTTAAGGGTCTATCCAGACGTGGCTTACTTAAAAAAGAAACCGGTGCAATAAAAAGTATAAGAAGAAATATTGCAAGGCTTGAAACTGCGAAAAGGTTAAAGCAATTGAATTTAGTCAAAGGTGAAAGTTAAAATGATAACACCGAATAACATACTATATCATGAACTCATATGTTTACCAACAAAAGTTGTAGATTCTAGAATAAAAAGTTTAGTAGGATTAGAGGGGAAAGTTGTTATGGAAACAAAAAATATGCTATACGTCGACGACGGAACAAAGGTTCGTGCTGTACCTAAAAAGGTAAGTGTTTTTGAATTCATCTTGCCCTCAGGGCGCTCAATAAAACTTTCAGGTATTTCGATTATAGGTAGACCTGAAAGTCGATTGTCTAAAATGAGGTGATCATGTTGAAAAATATTGGATTACCTGTCAAACCCCCTGAAAAAGTATGCAATGATCCACTTTGCCCATTTCATGGCCATTTACCTGTTAGAGGGGTTCTTCAAGAGGGTAAGGTAGTAAGCTGTAAAGCCAAAAACATGGTTGTAATTGAAAAGGAACTTATTCGTTTTTCTAAAAAATATAATCGATACTATAGGGTTAGAAAGAAAATTCATGCCAGACTTCCTGAATGTATTCCAGCCCAACCTGGAGATAATGTCTTACTTGCCGAATGTAGGCCACTATCAAAAACAGTTTCTTTTGTTGTAGTAGAAAATAGGGGTGGTAGCTAATGTCCACAAAATCTAGGGCTGTTTCTGCAAAAGGTGCGCAGGAATTTAAACCTTACATAACCCGAGCTATTCCTGTAAATGCAGTAATAAATTGCGCAGATAATACAGGTGCAAAGACATTAAAGGTTGTACAAGTTCTCCAATATAAAGGAAGACTAAGAAGACTGCCAGCAGCTTCTGTTGGTGATAAAATTAATGTTGTTGTTAAAAAGGGTCCACCTGACATGAGAAAGCAAGTTTTTCCTGCTGTGGTTATAAGACAAAAATATCCTATAAGAAGAGTTTCAGGGGTCCGAATATCCTTTGAAGACAATGCTGCTATACTAATAACGCCTGAAGGTGAAGTTAAAGGTACCGAAATAAAGGGGCCAGTAGCGTCGGAGGCTGCTGAAAGATGGCCTAGGATCGCGAGTCTTTCATCTATGATAATATGATGGTGATAATTATGTCTTCTGTGAAACCTTCTAAGGTTAGAAAAAGGGTATTATACGCGCCATGGCATATTAAGAATAAAATGTTGAACGCTCGTTTATCTGATGAGCTACGCTCCAAGTATGGGATAAAAACCATACGTGTTAGGAAAGGCGATTCTGTTAAAATCGTCCGAGGTGAATATGCAGGAGTTGAGGGAAAAGTGACTTCAGTGGATATTAAAACTGGAAGGATTACTGTCGAAGGTGTTTTTAGAGAAAATGTTAAAGGGGAACAGGTTCCTGTTAAAATACATGCATCCAAAGTAGTTGTCACCTCACTAAATCTTGACGATAAAATGAGAAAAGAAATGCTTGAATCAAAAATTAGGAAGGTGGAGGTTGTTAAGTAATGGGCAGTATGGGTTCATCGAGGCACATGAAAAGAAGTGCAGCACCCTCGTTCTGGAAAATTCCTCGAAAACTTGGCCAGTTTGTTGTTAAACCATCTCCGGGGCCTCATCCCATCAGTGAAAGCTATTCGCTGGCAACTCTTTTACGAGACATCTTAAAAGTTGTCAAGAACATGAGGGAAGCAAGGTATGTCATAAATTCTGGAAAAATCCTTGTCGATGGTGTTGTCAGAATGGACAAAAAATTTCCTGTAGGATTAATGGACGTAATACATATTCCATCTATGAATAAATTCTATCGCATGCTTCCATCTAAAAAGGCTATGCTATTTCCAAAGGAAATAGACTCTGAGTCTGCAAAACTTAAACTCTGCAAGGTAAAGTCTAAGAACAAAGTTAAATCAAATAAATTTTCCTATGGTCTACACGATGGTCGAACAATTTTATCTAAAGAAGACCTTGGACTAAATGTAGGCGACAGTGTTCTTATTACAATCCCAGACGGCAAGCTGGTCGATAAGGTTAAACTGGAGAAAGGCTCACTTGTCCTCTTCTTAAAAGGCAAGCACATTGGTAAAATTGGAACCGTTAAGGATTTAGTAAAAGGGACTTTCTCTTCAGAAAAATCCGCAGAAGTTTATGTAGAAGGGGAAACAGTTAGGGCTCCGTTACGTGTACTTTTAGCAGTGGGAAAAGACAAGCCTCTACTACCAGTTGAAGCAGGTGAGTAATGATGTCAATTCAGATTGTTGAAAATCCTATGAAAAGGATCTTCGTTCATAAAGTAGTTTTGAATATTGGTGTTGGCCGCTCAGGGGAAGCTGTGGAAAAGGCTAAAGCTGTACTAAAACAGATTAGTGGTCAAGAACCTACATTAACTTATGCAAAAAAGACGATAAGAGACTTTGGCATCAGAAAGGGTGAAGCAATAGGCGTTAAGGTAACGTTGATGAGAAATAGGGCTGTAGACGTTTTAAAGAAGCTTTTGCTTGCGAAAGGTCTGAAGCTTCCATCCTCATCATTTGATAATGAAGGTAATGTTTCATTTGGGATCAAAGAACATATCGAAATACCTGGCATAAAATATGATCCTGAGCTAGGCATTTTTGGGCTTGATGTCTGTATAAAGTTGGAGCGTCCTGGGTATAGAGTTGAAAGAAGAAGACGTTGTCCTTCAAAGGTTGGTAAATCACATAGAGTTACTAAAGAGGACGCCATAAAGTTTATGAAAGAAATGTTTAGTGTTGAGGTGGTTTAGTTGGCTAAGATAAGGCATGGAAAACCAAGAAAGTTTGGGAAAGGCTCAAGAATTTGCAGAAGATGCGGTGCATACGGTCCAGTAATACAAATGTACAATTTATTCTATTGTCGCCAGTGTTTTAGGGAAGTTGCTGAAAAGCTTGGTTTCAGAAAATATGAGTAGGTGAAAAACTTATGCCAGCAAAAAATGTTCTAGCAAACCTTTTCACAACAATATATAACAATGAGCTGAGGAGAAAAAAAGAGTGTATAGTTCACCCAACTTCAAATCTGGCTAGAGAAGTGTTGAGAATACTTCAGAAATATGGCTATATAGGCGAATTTGAGCAAATTGATGATGGACGAGGTGGGAAGTTTAGAATCCAACTTCTTGGAAGGATAGTAAAGTGCGGTGTCATATCTCCAAGATTCAGTGTTAAAAAGAATGAATATGATTTTTGGGAAAGGAGATATCTTCCAGCATTCAATTATGGAATACTGATTGTAACAACTCCACAAGGTGTAATGTCACAGATTGAAGCCAAGGAAAAAGGTTTAGGGGGAAAACTTTTAGGATACGTGTATTAGGTGATTGCCCATGGCTGAGCAAATAATTCAAGTGCCAGAAAATATCTCTGTAAAATTTGAAAATAATATATTGTATGTTAAGGGGCCACTAGGTCAAGTGAGTAAAGATTTTTCTAAAATAAAGGTCAACATATCTGTCAATTCTGATAAGATAAAATTAGCCTCATATAGTGATAAGAGGAAAGATGTAGCAGTTCTCGGTACAGCTGCATCGATAATAAAGAACATGTTTGTGGGGGTAACAAGGGGGTACACCTACAAACTTAAAATTGTTTCAGCCCACTTTCCTGTATCCATTAAAGTTAAGGGTAAAGAGGTTTATATTGAAAACTTTTATGGTGAAAAGCATCCTAGAATCGCAAATATTGTTGGCGACTGCCAAGTTACTGTTGAAGGTGATGATGTTATAGTTAAGGGAATATCAAAGGAAGACGTTGGTCAAACGGCCGCAAACATTGAAAAAGCAACAGTTGTTAAGCGTAAAGATCAGCGTGTTTTCTTGGACGGTGTTTATCTTTATGAGCGAAGCTAGTTTGAAAAAGAGTGTTATAAAAAGGAAGAAGCCAGATTTCGTTAGACCCGAGTCTTGGCGATATGTCCGCATAAAACCAAATTGGAGACGGCCAAAGGGTATAGACCATAAGGTCAGGAAAGAGTACAAAGGCTGGCCCGTTAGGGTAAAGATCGGATACGGTTCTCCAAAAGAAATTAGAGGTCTCCATCCATCGGGTTTCAAAGAAGTCATTATCCATAATGTTCAAGAACTTCTAAAGTTAGACCCTAAAACTGAGGCTGCAAGAATTGCGCACACCGTGGGGACCAAAAAAAGAATCGAAATATTCGAGAAGGCGAAAGAGCTTGGTATACATGTGCTCAATCCCGTGAGGTTGAAGAAAAATGAATCTTAGAAGTAAAAAGGAGTTAGTTGCTAGGACACTGGGTGTAGGCGTTTCAAGGATAAAACTTATGCCAGAAGCAGCGGAACGCATAAGCGATGCAATAACAAGGGATGAAATACGTTCACTTATTAAAGAAAAGGCTATAATTGTACTACAAAAAAGAGGTGTTTCAAGGGCTAGAGTAAAGAGGGATAAAAGACGTGGACCCGGTTCCAGGAAAGGTTCCAAAGGTGCTAGACAAGGTAAAAAAGAAGTTTGGGTCAAAAAGGTAAGAGCTCTAAGACTCCATCTTAAATACCTTTTAGAGCATGGTATAATAAGCAAGGAAAATTATAAGAAACTCTACCGTTGGGTTAAAGGGGGTCAAATTAGGACTATTAAAAGGCTTGATGAGGTTGCTAGAGAATTAGGTAGGAGAGGTGAATAGAGATGGCTAAGCAGTATATTCAAATTTTTAGAAGAAGGCGTGAAGGAAAAACAAACTATCATGCAAGGAAGAAAATTCTTTTAAGTAAACTCCCATTCCTTGTAATCCGTATAGCCAACAAAAATGCTATACTTCAACTTGTTAAAGCTGAAATCGAAGGCGATAAAGTTATATCATCAGTTCACACAAAACAGCTTCAAAAGTTTGGTTGGCCGTTTTCAAGAAAGAACACTCCAGCATGTTATCTGGCAGGTTTAATGCTTGGATTAAGAGCTAAGGATAAAATTAATTCGGACGTAATTGTTTACATGGGCCTCTCACCATATATCAGGGGGACGAGAGCGACCGCTGCAATCAAGGGATTACTAGATTCAGGTTTGAACGTGAGAGTTGACCCTGAAACTCTTCCTGATGAAGAAAGGATAAGGGGTGAGCATATAGCAGAGTACGCGAAAAAGCTTAAAGCTACAGACCTCTCACTTTATAATAAGAGGTTTTCAAACTATATTAGAGAAGGTCTAAATGTTGAAGATATGCCTAAAATTTTTGAAGAAATTAAGCAAAAGATAATCGCGAGCGGAGGTTGGCCGAAATGAGTTCATCGGAAAGTGGAAAGGATACTTTAAAGTCATGGGTTCCAAAGACAAAGTTAGGTAAACTTGTAGCTGAAGGAAAAATAACAGACTTACATGAAGTATTTGAGCAAGGTTACAAAATTAAGGAGCCTGAAATAGTCAAAAGCCTAGTAAGTGGTCTTACTACAGAAGTAGTTGGCGTCACTGTCGTGCAAAAACAGACTGACGCTGGTGAGATTACAAGATTCAGGGTTGTACTTGCCGTAGGCAACAGTAATGGGTGGTTCGGGGTAGGTTCAGGTAAAGCGTCGACAATGCGTGTAGCAGTAGATAAAGCTACAAATGATGCATTACTAAAAGTTATTCCAGTAACATTAGGTTGCGGTAGTTGGGAATGCAGATGCAATCAACCACATTCAATTCCATATAAGGTTGCAGGAAAATGTGGAAGTGTTAGGATCGAACTTATCCCCGGGCCAAGAGGACTCGGGCTTGTTGCAGGAGAAAATATTAAAAAACTTCTTTCTCTTGCTGGGGTTAAAGATGTTTGGACAAGAACATATGGTGCGACCAGCACTTATCCATCTATAGCCTATGCTGTTTACGATGCCCTAAGAAATCTTCATAATTTTGTTAGGAGGTGAAATTTTTGACCCAACTACTAGTTATTAGAATTAGAGGCACTATCAACGTAAGATATGATGTAAAGAAGACGCTTGAACTTTTGAGATTAAAAAGGAGATATAGTGCAACTATAGTTCCAAAAAATGAATATTATTTAGGAATGTTGGAAAAAGCCAAAGACTATATTGCGTGGGGTGAAATTGATTTTGAAACCGCAAAACAGCTCCTACTAAAAAGGGGTAAAACTATTGGAGGTAGACGGGTGGATGATTCAGTTGCAAAACTTGAAGGTTTCAATAATTTGGACGAACTTGTCAAAGCAATATTAGATGGTAGCAAAAAGTTTTCTGAACTTAAAATAATAAAACCCTACTTTAATCTCGCTCCACCAAAGGGTGGGTTCAAAAGGTCCACTAAAAAACCCTATCAACAGAAGGGTGTCCTAGGTGAGAATAAGGAAATATTAGCGATTGTTGCAAGAATGTTATAATTTTAGGGTAAGATAACCATGGTAGATAAAGGCGATAAAAAGAAGAAATGGTTTGACGTATTTGATGAATTTGAAAAAAGGTTCGATGAACTTCTAGATGAAATGTCAAAGTATATTGACACCATCGACTTGGAGAAGGGGAAAAATAAAGTTGAAGGCCCTTACGTGTACGGCTTCTCTTTTATAATAGGCCCTGATGGTAAGCCGGAAATCGGAAAATTTGGTCACATAAGATCATCTTACACTAAAAACAAGGATAACCTAAGAATACCTCTTACAGACATGATTGAAAGAGAAAAAGATCTAATTGTAATAGTTGAACTTCCTGGTGTGGACAAGGAAAATATACACATTCATGTAAGGAATAACAAATTATATGTTTTAGCATCTTCTGAAAAAAGAAGGTATAAAAAGGTTCTACCATTACCCAATGCTATAGACACAAGTTCCTTAAAATCAGAATACCGAAACGGTATTCTTGAAATTAAACTAAATAAAGTATGAATAGTAGGGTGTTTAGAGTATGCCTACCAGATTAAGAAAGGTTAGAAAAATGCGTGGTTCAAGAACCCATGGATGGGGGCAAGTATCACAGCATAGAGCATCAGGTCAAAAAGGTGGCGTTGGAAAAGCGGGATTACATAAGCATAAATGGAGTTGGACCATAAAATATGCGCCAGACCATTTTGGCAAAGACGACATGCGTCCTCCAAAAAGTTTTAAGCCAAAACGTTGGATAAACATTGGAGCACTTGATAAACTATACAAGAGCCTAGCTTCAGCCTCTCCCTTAGAAACCATCGACGGTAGACCTGTACTAAACCTCTCCTCACTTGGATACGAAAAACTTCTTGGTGCCGGCTCAGTTTCCGGCGCATATCATGTTATCGTAGAAAGGTTTACAAAATCTGCGAAAGAAAAAATTTTATCGGCAGGAGGTTTTATTGAAGGGTCGAAGTAATATTGGGCGCCCTAGCCAACTTTATAAAGAGCTTTTCAACAGTAATACCTGAAGTACCTAAGCCTATCAAGAAACTTTCCCTTAAAGAAAGGTTATTGTGGACTGCGGCGGTGCTGGTAATATATTTTATAATGGTTGAAACTCCACTTTATGGTGTAAGCAAGGGTAGTACCGACCCACTAGTTTATACTAGAATAATTTTTGCTTCAGCAAGAGGAACCCTTATGGAACTTGGTATAGGTCCAATAGTAACCGCAGGCTTAATTGCACAACTTTTACAGGGTGCAGACATAATCAAACTCGATTTAACAAAAAGTGAGGATAGAGCTCTCTTTACAGCTACAACAAAATTTTTAACAATAGTGGTAGCTATTATGGAATGCTCCGCATATATGGTGGGCGGTGCATTCGGACTAAATTTAACGCCGCAAACCTCCTTAATAATATTTTTTCAACTCTTTTTCGCAACAATAATTGTTATGCTATTAGATGAATTGGTTCAAAAGGGATGGGGGGTTGGAAGTGGTATAAGCCTTTTTATTTTTGCTGGTGCCGCTGTACAGATTGCATGGGGCCTCTTCAGCCCCTATCCTGTGATGGAATCACAAAATGTTACAGCCCCCTACGGTTTCATTCCATATGTCATAGCGAAAGCATCACATTCAAGTCTTAATGAAATATTCTATAGAAGCTCGGGTTTCCCCTCCCTTCTCACTGTAATTCTAACTTTACTTGTAATTCTATTAATAGTTTATGTTGAAGGATTGAGGGTTGAAATTCCAATAACATCTGCAAGATATAGGGGCTTCAGTGGAGTATATCCAATAAAATTCCTTTACGTTTCAAACATTCCAATAATACTTACTTCAGCCTTACTAACAAATATAACCTTTTTCACGCAACTGATTTGGGCACGACTTAATCCTGAAAATAGCAATCCAATATTAAATTTGTTCGGCACCTTTAATAGGACGACAAGTGCTCCGACAGGTGGATTAGCATACTATATTACTGCTCCACGTGGTCTAGCAGCAGTTCAAGCCGATCCCCTACACGCTATCATATTTACATTATTATTAGTCTGTTTCTCAGTACTTTTTGCAAAAATCTGGGTTGAAATCGGAGGTTTATCAGCTGATAAGGTGGCCAAAAGTCTTGTTGATGCAGGGGTTCTGGTCCCTGGATTTAGGAGGTCCGAGTTAAGCATCAGTCAACTTCTAAACCGGTACATTCCTACACTGACAATTCTTGGGGGAATATTTATTGGTCTCTTAGCCGCATTCTCAGACCTTTTTTCAGTCCTAGGCTCAGGTATCGGTATCCTTTTAATGGTTGATATAGGCATACAATATTATCAGACACTTGTTACAGAAGAAATAGAGACATTCATGCCCATGCTAGGTAAAGTTCTAGGTAGAAGTTAAAGATCCATTTGTTCAATAAAATTATTTAAAGTTATTATATCACTATAATTGGAGCTGATCATACTTATGATACTCGAAATAGCATGGAACCAAATCCCCTATTCCACAATACTGATAATAGTAACATCTATAGGCCTCAATCTTGTTTCACAGGTTGCCGTACGTCTTCTTGTTGATGTAGAAGAAGCAAGGAGGGTTGCAAGAGAGGCTAAAGCCTTTAGGAAAGAGTTACTAGATGCCATAAAAAAGGGTGATAAGGCAAGGGAAGAGAAGCTTAGAAAAAAGGAGAAAAGTATCCAGCAAATGGAAATAAAGTCTTCAAACCAGAGGCTTAAGGCAACATTTATTTTCATAATACCTTTCTGGTTCATTTACTTATTCATTTCATCACTTATAGGTCCAACCACCACTGTCGCCATCTCTCCTCTACCATTACCATTCATAGGAGATAGACTACAGCTTTTTTGGTGGTACCTTATAACCTCATTTGCTTTTGCAACGATAATAACTAAATTGGTGGGGACAAGCATTGAATGAAAGAAACAAAAGTATTGTTATTGCGGTGAGCGGTCTCCATGGTGTAGGTAAAACTGTACAAGCTAAGCGTCTAGCTGAAGCCTTCGGTCTCAGACATGTATCTGGTGGGGCTATCTTTAGAAGTTTAGCTCAAGAAAAGGGAATATCTCTTATAGAACTATCTAAAAATGCTGAATTATCCGATGAAATAGATAGATTAATTGATGGCCGAGTTATAGAAGAAGGTATTAAAGGTAATGTTGTCGTAGACTCCATGCTATGTGCATGGTTTCTTAAGGACATAGCATCGGTTAGAATATTCCTTTATGCCCCTGATAATGTTAGAATTGAGCGGATTGCAAAAAGGGATAGAAAATCGTTTGACGAAGCCTACAAGGAAACAATGGCTAGAGAGGCAAGTGAAATAAATCGTTTTAAAAAATATTATGGCCTATCCCTTTCTGATGTAAAGGACGTGTGCCACATTGTCTTATCCACTGAAGACTTGAATGAAGATGAAATCTTTTTAATACTTAAATCGTACATACAATTTAAGTTAAAGAATATACTGATGTAACATGATGTCAGAGAATCCGAGCAACGAAGAATATACAATATTATCGGATGAAGTAACAAATTTAGATTATGGCTTCTTTCCACAAAAGAGGCCAATCAACGTATACCTTAACTATGGCTTCATACCACTTGATAAGCCTCGGGGTCCATCAAGTCATGAAGTGGTAGCATGGATTAGGAGAATGTTGCAGATTGAAAAAGCAGGGCATAGTGGAACACTGGATCCTCCAGTTTCAGGCGTATTGCCTATCGCTTTAGGTCAAGCTACAAAGGCTTTAGGCCTATTTTTACTTGGCCCCAAAGAATACATAACGGTAATAAGGTTGCATAATGATGTGCAGGAACAAAAAATTTTAGACGTATTCAATGAGTTTACTGGTACAATATATCAACGTCCTCCGCAAAGGTCGAGTGTTAAAAGAGTGACGAGGACAAAAAGGATCTATCAGATAAATTTGATAGAAAAGTTAGGGCGTCTTCTTGTGGCAAAGGTTACCTGTGAAGCTGGAACATACATTAGGAAACTAGTTTATGATATTGGAGAAGTTTTAGGCGTTGGAGCGACAATGGTGGAGCTTAGGCGTACAAAAGTATTCAATATAGATGAAGAACAGGGTCTAGTAAGATTGCATGACCTTTCCGCCGCCATATATAAATGGAAAAATGAAGGCAATGAAGAACTTGTAAGAAAACTTATACAACCTATAGAAAATGTTTTAGCACCCTTTAAGAAGGTTTTCATTAAAGATTCTGCAGTTGATGCAGTATGTCATGGTGCACAAGTGGCGATACCCGGTATAGTTAAGTTATCATCAAATATAGTTAAAGGCGATCTAGTAGTAATATTAACTTTGAAAGGAGAACTTGTCGCCTTAGGTAAAGCTCTACTATCAGCTAATGAAATAGAAGAACTTGCAAAAGGATTTGCTGTAAAAATAGAAAGAGTAATAATGGATAAAGGTACCTATCCTAAAATGTGGAAATAATTAAGATTAAATTTCAGATTACTAGCTTAATTGAACTAAATTTTTTTAATTAAAATTTTTTATCCTCAGTTGGTGAGCTGCCCTTGGAACAAAGATTGAGGCCAATCGTATTTTCACCAATCTATAATAAACCAAGAGAAGGCCGAGGATTTTCATTGGGAGAACTTAAAGAAGCCGGTATATCTATTGCTACTGCAAAGAAGCTTAAGATTCCAATAGATAGACGAAGAAAGAGTTCACATAGAGAAAATGTTGAAAAAATAAGAGAAATTTGCACTACTATACATAAATTAAGTTTAAAGTAAAAAATTATAAAATTTTTTTACCTTAAACCAAAGCCACGCCTTAAAAATTATATTATTTTATATTTAATTCTCACATTTTCTTAAAAAAATCCTATTTTTAATCATTATAATGGAAAGCTTTATAAAAATGCGTTTTGAATGTTCCATGGTGGACTATTTTTGGTTAATGTTCGGCTTGAAAGAGTGTCTAAAGTATACAATGGAAAAAAGGTTCTGAACAATGTTGACTTGGAGATAAAGGACCAGAGTTTCACCGTGCTCTTGGGCCCCCCTGGCGCTGGTAAAACCACCATTTTTAGAATTATAGCTGGCGTGGAACATCCTGAAACAGGCAGAATATTTTTTGGAGATAAGGATGTAACAAAGTTGCCGCCGAAGGAGAGGCAAGTCGGCTTCGTTTTCCAAAGCTACGCTCTCTATCCTCACATGACAGCATACGATAACATCGCCTCCCCCCTTAAGGCTGCCAAAATGTCCAAGGCTGAAATTGATGAAAGAGTTCATTCTATTGCGGAAAAGCTCGGCATAAGCCAGGTACTTAACAAGCTTCCCAAAGAAATGAGCGGAGGCCAAAGGCAGAGGGTTGCAATCGCAAGAGCCCTCGTAAGAGATGCGAACATCTACATGCTAGACGAGCCCCTGACCAACGTTGACTACAAGATTCGAGAAAGCATGCGTATCGAGCTTAAAAAGCTTCTTAGGGAACGAGGTGGAACAATAGCTTATGCAACGCCAGACCCGCAGGAGGCTATGTCTTTAAGTGACTACACCGCTGTAATATTAAATGGTGTAGTGGAACAGTACGGTAGCATGGAGGAAGTCTATAATAGGCCGAGGAACGTGAAGGTAGGGTTCTACTTCAGTTTTCCTCCAATGAACCAGTACCCAGGAGAGCTTGTCAAGGTTGGAGAAAAAACGTTCATCGATACAGGCTCAATGAAGGTTGAAGTAACACATGCAATGGATGTGCTGGAAAAAGTAAACGAAAAAGAGTTTATATTGGGAATAAGGCCGAACCAGATAAAGCTCGCCACAGAACCTGTTGAAAACCCGCTGGAGCTCGAGCTAGAAACAATTGTAACAGAAATCATAGGCTCTGAATCGCTCGTGCACCTAAAACTAGGAGATGGGAAGATGGTGATACACATACCATCAATAAGAAGATTCGAACCAGGAGAAAGGCTTAAAATAGCGTTCAACCAAAAAGAAGTCTTCATATTCAGCAAGGCGACAGGCGAACTGGTCTACGCACCGGAGGTGGCGTGAAGATGGTGGAAGTAAGACTAGAAAACATAACACACATATACGTTACGGGAAGAAAGACCCAGACCCTTGCAGTAAAAGACATAAACCTAACATTCCCGCACGCCTCATTCTGCGCCCTCCTAGGCCCATCAGGCTGCGGCAAAACAACATTAATGAGAATAATCGCTGGCCTAAACATTCAAACAAGTGGGCATGTGTACTTCGACCAGCAGGAGGTCACACCACTAACCCCAAGAGAAAGAAACGTGGCCATGGTCTTCCAGTTCCCAGTACTATATGAAATGAACGTCTACGAAAACATAGCCTTCCCACTAAGAAGCGTCAAGGTGCCTGAAAGTGAAGTCAAAAGAAAGGTTAAGGAGGTGGCTGAACTCGTTGGGGTAACGCACATTCTCAACGTTCACCCGTCAACCTTGGACATGGGAAGCAAGCAGAAAGTTGTTCTCGCCAGAGCCTTGGTAAGAGAACCAAACGTCTTCCTCTTCGACGAGCCGCTAACAAACCTAGATCCTCTAGGACGGTTGGAGATGAGGAGCAAGATAAAGGAGCTGCAGAGAAACATAAAGACAACAATGATCTATGTAACACACGATCAGGCTGAAGCACTAACATTGGCTGACAAGATAGCGGTAATGGACTTCGGCGTAGTAGTCCAGTATGACGAGCCGACAAAACTCTACGAGCATCCAAAAAATGAGTTCGTAGGCTTCTTCCTGGGCAATCCTGGAATGAACTTTATTCAAGGCACGCTAGAAGACAACGCCATAAACTTTGGAGAATTCAAGTACGATGTCTCAGACGTAGTTGAAAAACTGAAAGAGTATGGCACCGAATTCAAAATAGGGATAAGAGCAGAATACATAAAAGTGAGCAAAAAACCTTTCAAAGGAGCATTCAAAGCAAAATGCATTGTCTCAGAACACCTTGGAACATCAACACTACTTGACCTAAAAGCAGGAGATAAGGAGTTCAAAGCAAAACTTAGAATAACGGACGTCAAAGAAGGAGACGAAGTCTACGTGCAGTTCCCAAAAGAAAAGGTTCATATATTCAACAAGGCTGGAGAGCTGATAATATGAAATACAGTTTTAACCTTGGAGGTGCAATCGTTTGAGCGAAGAAAAATTTGAAAAAGCAAGAACCCCCTTCTTCTTCTATGCAAGTGTTCTACCAGCAGTACTTGTTTTCACAGTACTTTTACTCTTCCCCCTCGCCTACGAAATTTATGCGGCGTTTGTAACCAGGGAAGGTACTTTCACTATAGAAAACATACTCACCGTGATAAAAGACCCACTATACACATGGTCACTTATTCGAATGATAATATACATTGTGATAGACATTTCAATAAAATTCGGCTTAGGCCTAATAACCGCCGCAGCCTTCAAGCAAGAATTCTTTGGAAGAGGCGTTGTTACCGCGTTAGCCTTGGCACCATGGGCTGTACCTCTCATTCCAGCACTATTTGCATGGTACATGCTATACAATCCAGACTTCGGTGTAATAAACTATGCTTTAAAAAGTTTGGGGCTCGTAAAGGCGCCGGTTATGTTCCTAAACGACCCAAATACTGCCCTCTATTGGATCATATGGGCGCACGCGTGGAGGTATACACCCATGTGGACCACCATGCTGCTTTCCGGCCTGTACGCGATACCAGAAGAATACTATGAAAGTGCTAAGATAGATGGTGCTACACCATTTAGAACTTTCATTAAAATCACAATACCCATGCTTAAAAGGTTCCTCCTAATGAATGCCGTGTTGTCACTAATATGGACTTCAGGCGAATTCGCTAGCGTATGGGTTATGACCAGAGGCGGACCCGGTAATTCAACACAAATTGTTGGAACCTACGCATACTGGTATCTGCTCTTCATAGGGAACTCGAATGTTGCTGCAGCCGCATTAGTTGTGGCACTGCCAATAATTATCGTGCTAATGCTAATATTCATGCGTTTAGTTGGAGGTAGAAGGTAAAATGGCGCAAGATAAAGAAAGAAAACTTCTAAAACCTGAGACAGCCGCACGTATAATACTTTACGCCTACATAATCTTCTACATGTTTCTCATGCTCTTCCCAATATACTGGATGTTCACAGGCGCTTTCAAGGAGGACATAGACATATTTAACCCTGCAGTGATAATTCCCACAAAGATAACCTTCAAATATTTCCTGCCACCAACTTTTGATCCCATATATTGGAGGTGGATAGGAAACAGTTTCATAGTCTCAACCTTGTCCACGCTTGTGGTGACACTCGTAGCAGTTCCAGCTGGATACGCACTGTCCCGAGCAAGAGGAATATTCTTTAGCTCAACATCAAAAATTCTCGTATTCACCTACACTTTCCCATCAACATTCCTTCTAGTAGGATTCGCTAAAATTTTGGCCGCATTAGGCCTCCTTAACTCATACGCTGGTTTAATAATGGTATATGTGCCGTTGAACGTCCCATATGTAACATATCTTGTACTCTCCTACATGTTCGCTATACCCACGGACCTAGATGAAGCCATGCTAATAGACGGTTATTCAAGACTTGACATCCTTCTAAAAATTGTAATACCATTAAGTTTCCCAATAATAATTACTGGAATACTTTGGACCTTCATGTGGACCTGGAACGAGCTTCTCTACGCTCTAGTGATTGTAAACCAAAAAGAACTTTTAACAATGCCCGTCGGATTGAACACACTACAAGGTGGAGAAATAAGTCCATGGGGTCAAGTGTTCGCCTTATCATTCCTATACACAATCCCTCCAATGCTAATCTTCTACGCACTAAGAAAATACTATGTAACAGGGCTCATGAAAGGTGCTATCAAAGCCGCTTAAAATTTTATATCCCCTCCTTTCTTTTTTCAATCATTTTTGTAATTAATTTATATTATAAAAAAGATTGTATCAACCTCTATCTAGACAGGACGAAGCCTGTTATCGATTTTATGGATATGTTCGCGTACTGTTAAGGTGCTTTGGTATCCTGAACCGTACTTCTATGCCTTAATCTTGAAGTTTTATACTTGCATTTTACACTCACTCTAATCCTAAATCTCTCTAGTGTATCCGCATATCATGCATTGTCTATGAAGAAATATAGACATTTCTCACAGTGTTCCAGAATTGTCTCAAAAATATCTCAGCATTTATGCTTGGCCTTTTGGAACTTGTCCTGATCGATTAAACATCATACGCATCACCTGTAGCAGCCCAAACGTACATCCGCTCCTTACATTGAAACTTGATAAGAAAGTCTATGGTTTCCACCTTAGGCTGAATTGTCGATAAATTTGAATTAGTCTAGGGCTGATTTTGTGTTAAGCGGGTTGCTCGTGAATGTGGTCCGGATGTCTGAAGGCTCGAATAAGGTTCTGGACCGAATTGGGTGGAGAGAGGGTTCGGGCTAAAAATAATCCCGTCGTTAAGGGATAGAGATAATTGGCTGGTGGCACACTCATCTCAGACAGTCCATAAGCACTGATGGGGGTGAACGCTAAAACGCATTTATCCAGAACTTTGAAGGGACTTTTGCAAGGCTCTCCCAACTTTAGTCGTGGATAATGTCAACTAGCTTAGTTTGGATCCATTAACAGCTGTATACCTATGACACCTTCTCCTAGGCTTGGGCCGAGCATCATTTTAGGACGTTACACCAGAACCTAACAGCTTTCCCCTTCACGATAGGCCTGAAAAGTAGAGCAGAAGAGATTCCCAAAGAAATTCTAATCTTATTAACAGACACAATATCACCAAAAGTGCATACAAGATAAGATAAAACAAGACGATAAAAACATAACAAACAGAAAAATTGAATTCATCTGATAAAAATTAAATTAATAATATTTATATAACCTTTTTTTTAACGAATACTGGGTGCAATTATGTCAAGAAAAACCTTAAAAGCAGTTTCTAAAAGTTTAATGATCGGCGTAGTCGTTGTAATAATCGTTGTCGCAGCACTCATAGCATACTTTGCGATGTCAGGCGCTACCACTACCACCACTACCTCAAAAACCTCAACTACCACTACCACTTCAACTACAACCACCGCGGGCGGCTTACCTAAGCAGATAACATTATGGAAGCAGGTTTACGCGGACCAGTATTCCCAACAGGTTTGGGAAAAGCTTTACAAGGATTTTGAAGCAAAATATGGTATATCAATTAAGGCTACAACATGGGAGCCCTCGGATGGAAACAACAAGATGGTTGTAGCATATGAGGCTGGAAGCCCTGACCTATTACCGGATGTTAGCAACATGATAGGAGAACTTGCCACACAAACATATTTAAGCAGAGGAAGTGCAGAGCCCCTTGACGACATATATCAATGGTTAAAGGACAACTGGGGTGACGATTTAAACACAGAATTATTTGAAAACCTCTTTTGGACTGGCCCAGACGGGCAAAAACATATTTACCTACTTCCATGGGGTGCATCCGGCTGGTACCTTAACATTCACACAGACTTTCTAGAAGGTTCTGGTGTAACATTAGACGACCTAAAATCCTTTGACAGCCTTAACCGCTCACTATACAAGCTAAAGGATTACTATAAGTCCAAGGGAATGAACGTTATACCATTAGACATCCAGCTTTCGCCAAGCAGCCTCGGTGACGCTCACGAGGACGTCGATCTATTCTACACAGTATTCAGCGGTCACGAAGTGATCGAGAACGGTAAGATTACAATAAACGCTACCCAAGAAAACTTTAACGCTTTCGTCAAAGTCTTTGAAGTATTCAAAAAATGGTATGAGGACGGTATCCTACCAAAGGGTGCTCTAACAGAAAGTGACATGGTCAACAACGTAAACTTCCAGAACGGTATAACAGCCATGACCTTCAATAACGTTGGCACAATGATTGGTGCCGCAAGAAGAGCTCACCCTGACTGGCACTTTGCAGTAGTCCCACTACCATCTTCGGACAAGCATCCAAGCGTGTTCACAATACTTATGCCGAGAACAATCTTTATACCAGCAAATAGGCCAGCTGAATACAAGCAGGCTGCAAAGTTGTGGATAAAGTTTATACTGAACAAGACCAACTACGCGGCCTGGTACGGTGAACAGGGTGGCTTCGAATACACGGACGTTCCAATATACAAGAGCCTGTTGAACAGGGGACAATATCTAACCGACCCCGTGTGGAAGGGTGTAGCAGAATCATTCAAGCCAGGTGCAAAGGTCTACCTCTGGTCAAGATTCAAGAGTATGACATTTGCCGACAGCTATAACAGAGCCCTAGTGCAAATTTCAGAACAGAAAGCCATGATCGGCGTACTAACTCCAACGGATGCTGCAAAAGAGTACTTGAACGCATTGTTCCCACTTTACAAGAAGTGGGGCTGGTAAAAAATTTTATTTTCTCTCCCTTTTTTATTTTTTAATAAGATGATAAAATTTTGTTAGAGAGTAGCCAAAACAGTTTTCCAAAATATTCTTAAAAATATGGGTCTTGATTGGTATTCAAAAGTTTACACTAACCTTGTTTTAACATTATCATATCGTTCACAACAAAAAGCTACAAACACTTCTATTTAGTAGATGAAGGTAGACTACTATAAAATGATTATATAGCTCAACCTAAATACCATCCGCTCGAAATATGGGCTACAAAATTGCATGGATAAAAGGCGATGGCATCGGTCCAGAAATTTCTGATGCCACATTGCACGCTATTGAAGCGCTTGAATCAAAGCATAATTTAAACTTTGATATAATATTCTATGATGCTGGTGACGTCTGTCTCAGCAAAAGGGGTACCGCTCTTCCACCTGAAACTATTGAAGGTTTTAGGAACGCTGATGCTGCGATAAAAGGTCCAGTAGGGGAAACATCCATGGACGTAACTGTTAAGCTGAGACAACTGTTCGACTTATATGCTAACATCAGGCCAGTCAAAAACTATCCAAGCATTGAATGCATCAAAGACATAGACGTCATCATCGTAAGGGAAAACACTGAAGACCTTTATAAGGGCATAGAATTCGAGATCGACAACACAGCAATAGCCTTAAGAGTGATTTCAGAATATGCCAGTAGGAGGATTGCAAGAGTATCAGGTGAGCTGGCGTCCAAAAGATCAGGCCTAGTCACGATAGTGCACAAATCTAATGTTCTAAGGAAAACTTGTGGCCTCTTCTCAAGGGTTGCAAAAGAAGAGCTTTCAAACTATCATGTTAAAGTAAACGAAATGTATGTTGATGCTGCATCGGCAATGCTGCTCAAGTGTCCTGAAAGGTTTGATGTAATATTAACCACAAACATGTTCGGGGACATATTAAGTGATGAAGCTGCACAGATAGCTGGAAGCCTAGGAATAGGCCCATCAGGCAACATAGGAGATTCTAAAGCCCTTTTTGAACCAATACATGGTGCAGCACCCGATATAGCTGGAAAAAACATAGCCAACCCATATGCAATGATCCTATCATTTAAAATGCTAATGGAATGGTTATCTGACAAGAAAAGCGATCGAAGGCTTAAAGAAGCTTCACTAGTACTAGAATCCGCTGTAGTAAAAGCCCTCAGCATGGGCTATAAAACTCCAGACATAGGAGGAGACAAAAGGACTGACGAAATAGGAAAATCCCTCTATAACATAATCAAAAATTTTTAAGATAAAATTTTTAAGCAAACTAACTATATCAAAAAAGGCATTGTGAGCCGGGATCGCCTAGCCTGGTAGGGCGATGGCCTGGAGTCTAATAGACTGAAAGCCATTGACTCGAAAGAGTCTTGGGGGTTCAAATCCCCCTCCCGGCGCCAAAATTTTTGCTAGGGTATTATTTCAACAGAATTATTGTAAGCGGGATATATTAGGTCATTTAACTCTATAATATCATTTTCAACCATTTTAAGCAATTTAGGCCTTACCTTCCTTATCCTCTGAACCAACCACATCGTTATCTTACATATTTCGTGAAAACCTTCTTCACCCCAAAGTTTTTCCATGTAAGCGTACAAGCATCTTCCACCACACTCTTTTAAAAAATTGCAGGAGGTGCATGGTTCTCCAATAAACGTTCTTTTAACTCCCCTAAAGTTTCTTAAGTCTTCAGCTAATAACGCCCACTTTTCTTCAACAGCGATCGGGCAAGCTAACACTCTTCCATCAGTTGCTATGGTCACAGAATCTGTACCTGAACCACAGGGAGGTACAGTCCCTCCATAAATACTCCTTTTCAATATTCCTTGAAATGGAACTATTCCATAAACTCTTCCATTTTCTATATTTTCTAACCAAAAATTAAGAAGCTTACCAAGGTTTGGAAGATAGTTACTTTTCACCCAGCCTTTAAAATCCTTCCATCCTTCACTCCATACAACATTAAGTTGCCAGTGCACATGATCAAAAATTTTTAAAGAAAGTAGATGTTTGACATCCCTATAAATGTCACCATCCTCTGTTAACGTCATACGTGCAACTAGGTCTCCTTTAAACCCCCTCTTTTTCAACCATATCGCATTTTCTAAAACTTGATCATAAACTCCATTTCCTCTATACATGTCTGTAACCTCTTTAACACCATCTATAGACAATAGAATTGTGTCAAACTTGTTTAAGAGTTCAATACTAGCATCTTTAATCAAAAGCCCATTCGTTTGAAGAATAAATTTCTTTGCCGGCACCTCTTTTAAAACTGCTTTTATAAAACTAAGGTTTAAAAGAGGTTCTCCACCATAAAAGCAGATACAACTTATGTAATGTTGAAACTATTATATCAGAGTGCTCATGCTGTACATCTAGTAGCTTATCGACGAGCTCCTTCTCGTGCTCGTAAATGTAGTTTATGGTTCCAACACCATCTTCTTCCCCACTTTTTGCCATCATCATATTTTCATCTATAAATAGCTCGACTGCTTTAGAAATCGCATGCGATCTCTTCCTTATTCCCATATCCTTCATTACCTTTTCCAGCTTATCTAAAACGTCACTAGGAATTGTAACACTAACTCTCACAACCCTTTCCAAGTAAAATCATCCTCTTTCATTTTCCATTTGAATCCTGAATCCTTATTAAACTTTTTTAATATGCTTTTTTCTAGAAGATAAAGATGCATACCTTCTGTGAAATAGTCATCGAAGACCTTCTACCTCCTATAAGAGCGTTATTAGCTCATAGGCTTAGGGAAAAAGGATATTCTCAAACACAGATTTCAAATTTTCTTGGAAAGACTCAGCCTCTAATAAGCTACTACCTGAGCAATAGCACGGAATATTGGGCAAGTAAGCTCAAATCATTTGGCATAGAACAAGAGGTAATAGAGAGTTGTGTGGAAACTCTATCAAGAGATATAATTTCTGAACCTAAAGCTGCGATAAAAACTTTCAACTTAATATTGAAGGACCTTCTAAAAAATGGTAAAATTTGTCAAATTCATAAACAAAAGATTCCATCACTTAAAGATTGTACCATATGTGTTGAAGTTTTTTCTCAACCAACATTAAGTAGAGAAAAAGAGTTGCTTCTAAAGAAATTGGAGAAGGCTATAAAGGATATTGAAGACTCACCATATTTTGTGCCAATAATGCCTGAAGTATATGTTAACATCGCTGCCTCCCTAGAAAACTGTCGCTCCTTTGAAGATATTGCAACAATACCTGGTCGGATTGTAAGAGTAAAAAACAGGGCTAAGGCTCTCATGCCCCCAGAATTCGGGATAATAAGCCATCTCACAAAACTTCTCTTAGAAATCAAAAAGATCAGTCCAGCAACAAATGTAGTTATTAATATCAAATATGATAAAAAGCTTGCTCACATCGTATCCAACTCAAATATTTCCTTTTTTAAGACAGAGCATGACGTAATATATAATGAGGACGACGTAATAAATTGTATAAGAAAGGCTGTTACGAAGATTGGCAAGGTTCCACAAGTAATATTTGATGAAGGAGGATTTGGTCTTGAACCAATAACATATGTGTTTGGGACGTCAATAGATGAAACGGTAAAGCTTGTTTTAGATTTAGCCAAAAAATACACTGTATCATAAAAATAAATTTATTAATTTCAAAGTTTACCATTAGGGTGGTGCAATTGTTTTGAGCTCTCCAACTGACAATCTGAAACCAATAATTCCAGAACTTTTGGGTGAAGCAGCTTTCGTTTATGTTGCAAAAGCAAATGAATTGGCTAAGAAAGGCTATAAAGTTATTTCCTTCGGTGTAGGCCAGCCCGATATACCAACGTTCCCTCATATTATTGAAGCAGCGAAAAAAGCTTTAGACGACCGTTTCACAGGATACACTGAAACCGCTGGAATACCTGAGCTTAGAGCCGCAATAGCCGAATACTTGAACTCAAGATACTCCACCAATGTTAAACCATCAGAAGTCATAGTAACCCCCGGCGCAAAGGGTGCAATATTCCTTGCAATAGCATCCTACATAAATCCAGGTGACGAAGTTATAGTGCCTGAGCCCTCATATCCAGCATATCCAGAGGTAACAAAGTTTTTAGGCGGGAAACCTGTTTTCGTTCCAATAAAGTGGATGGGTTCTAGTAAAGGCTTTTCGCTGGACGTGGAAGCCATAGAGTCCGCTATTACAGAGAAAACAAAGATGATTGTTCTAAACAATCCTCACAATCCTACAGGTGCACTATTCCCTGAACGTGAAGTTTTAAAAATATATGAGATCGCTAAAGAGCATGGGCTGCTTGTGCTGGACGATGAAATCTATGACAACTTCGTATACGACAATCTTGGCTTCAGAGGGTTGCTTACACAAGGCGACTGGAGAGACTATGTTCTTTACGTAAACGGGTTCAGTAAAACCTTCTCTATGACAGGATGGCGTCTCGGATACCTTGTCGTAAAAGAGGAACTGGCTCAAAAGCTTACAAGATTCGCTGTAAACATTTACTCGTGTCCAACAAGTTTTGCTCAAAGGGCTGCTGTTAAAGCCTTAACAGGTTCCTGGGCCCCTGTTAAGGAAATGATAAGCCTATTCCAAAAAAGAAGGGACATGATGGCGAACCTGCTTTCAAAGATTCCAGGATTCGAAGTATGGCCGAGTAAGGGTGCCTTCTACATGTTTCCGAACATATCAAAATTTTTAGAGCAGGCTAAGCTTTCAACTGAAGAATTCGTAGAATATTTAATAAATAATCATCAAGTTATAACGTTGCCAGGAGCAGTGTTCCCAGATAAGGCTGGATCAAATTACATTCGACTCTCATTTGCCTCAAGCTTTGAAGCTATAGAAGAAGGAATTAAAAGGATAAACGATGCTGTAAAAGAGCTGCTCAAAAGATAGTTCTGAGGCGATTCACCCTTTGCCCAGAAATGTGGTGGGTGGAATATTATGCGGAGGAATGGGGAAAAGGTTAAGGCCAATAACAGACTCTATACCCAAATCACTGATAGAGATAAAAGAGGGTTACACCATCTTAGACCGTCAACTTTTTCAAATGAAGTACGCGGGCATAAATAGGGTCTATCTCCTCGCAGGATACTTGCATGAAAAAATAAGTGAAAGGTATGGTGTCAGTTGGAACGGCCTACAAATAGAGTATTATGTGGAGGATAAGCCGAGAGGCACACTTTTCGCCATCAACAGCCTACTTAAAGTATCGGATTCAGACTACTATTTGGTAATGAATGGAGATGTCGTCACAGACATGAACCTTAAGCTTCTAATAAACCAGTCCTTTGAAAACGCTGTAACAATAGCGGTTACAAAACTTGTATCACCCTACGGTATTGTGGAACTCTCCAACGGCAAGATTGTAGGCTTCAAGGAAAAGCCAGTTTTACCATATTACATAAACGCTGGAATATATTTTATCGATGCAAAGCTTAAGGAACACTTTTTCACATACGAAGAGGGTGACGTCGAAAAGACGGTCTTCCCATACCTCGCTAAAAAAGGTCTTCTAAACTATTATATGGAAGAGGATGTGTTCTGGCAGTCTATAGACTCGCAAAAAGACCTTGAGCTTGTAAGAAGGGAGTTCACTAACAGAACGGATAAGCCATGGGGATATGAGAAAATAATAGCTGAAACAGAAAACTATGTCACCATCCAATATTATGTTATGAAGGAAACAAGTGTTCCGACACACCATCATGTAAAAAAAGATGAAACGTTACATGTTCTCTCTGGGGAAGGATACCTTTACATCGGAGATGAAAAGGTGAAGCTGTCAAAGGACGACGTTGTCCACATACACCGGGGGCAAAAGCATAAGATCATCGCGACAGAGGCATTAAAAATGCTATCCTATTCAACTACACCAGTAAACGATTACATTGTAGATGAGTAAAAATAGGGCAGTCTAAAACGGTGGCGGTGGAGGAAGAACTGACGGCTGCTGAACACCCTCTTGAGCGCCAAACACTTCATCCAACATTGTTCCAAAGGATCTTGCAATAAATACTCCTGCGATCAGGTCAACTACAGCCCCAACAATCCAGAGTGCTCCACTTATAGCAGCACATATTAATCCAATAACGAACACTAGAATCAGCCAAATAATATATTTCGTAAAACCGATCTTGGTTATAATCTTCCAATTTTCGCTGAATGCAAAAATCTTCATAAAATTGTCTGTCCTTATCATGTTCCCTATCGCAATGACACCAATGATCAAGAACGCAAACAAAACTATAAGTGCGATAACACCAACTCCGCTCATCAATCCCATAAACGCTCCAGGAGCAAGAATTTGGCCTGAAGTCCAGTATGTAATGGGAACCGTTGCCAAAAGCAATACGACAAGTATGATAATTGGGACTATAGCATAAACTATCGTCGCGACGACAATCTTTAACCCTTCAAAAAAGAGTTTCCCGTAATCGGAAATAACGGGCGGCTCCGTAATCTTCTTTCCCTCCCTAATTATCCTCCCCAAATATCCTACCACGATAAAGTTTACAATTGGAATAATACTTAAAATGATCAAGATTATCAGGTTCCCCACCTTTGAGAAAAGTTTTCCCGTAAATTTTCCAGCTTCATCAAAATTTTCAACAATTTCCATATTATCTCAGGACAGTCATGTCAACTCCACATATATAAATATTTATAAAGGTGAAGACGATGAAATCAACAGTATGTCCTTGCTAAGTGAGTTAAAGGGCCTAACTTCAAGAAAGTACGCAGGTCCACCAGAATACTTTGACCACATTCACGTAGCACTCCTAATATACTTCCTTGGAGAAGGGGCTCCAAAAAGTAGGCTTGAACTTTCAAAACTCCTAGGCATCGGTGAAGGCTCCATAAGAACAATTCTAAAGAGACTTAGCGAAAGCTCCATGATAAACGTGACAAGAAAAGGTGTCTCCTTAAGTGAGAAAGGAACAAATTTTTTTAAAGCTTTCAAGAAAACGTTCCCAATAATTGTGGAAGACATCATTTACCCTCTGGCACCAGCTAAATACAATGTAGCAATTTTGGCAAAAGATATGAGTGGCAAAGTTCTCCAGGGGATAGAGCAAAGAGACCAGGCCATAAAATATGGTGCCAAGGGTGCCGTAACCTTACTGTATGAAAAAGGCCGTTTCATATTTCCAGGTACCAAGGAGGCTGCGGAAGAACTATATCCAAGCATGTTTTGGAGTAAAATAAAGTCCTTAGGTAAACCTGAAGATGGAGATGTGCTAATAATATGTTTTGCTGAAGAACAGCAGAAGGCTTACTTAGGATGTTTTGCCGCAGCATTAACCCTTTGCAATTAACTAGAATCTTAACACCTAAATCGTTCTCCACCAAAGAGTCATTCGATGGAAAATCCTAAAGTAAGAGCTCTAAAACTGTCATTCTATGCAATACTCTCAGTCATATTAGTGGAGTTTTTTGGAGGCTTCTTGGCAAATAGCATGGCCATATTAAGTGATGCGGCTCACGCACTTTTTGATGCACTAACAACCTTCTGGCTAATGTACGCTACAAAGATTTCGCTTAACCCTCCTGACGAGGAACATACATATGGCCATTCCAAAATTGAAACATTAGGTAGCATGTTTGGAGGGCTATCCCTTTTAGGTATAAGTGTGCTTATCTTCTACGAAGCCATATTAAGACTTTTATCAGGTGCAAAAATATTATTGGAATTTGTACCCATAGCATTACTTTCAGTATTCTATACAATATGTGTAGATGTTTTCAGAATTTTCGTACTCTCAAAAAGTAGTTCTAGTATAGTTAAAGCAAACCGATTACATGCGGTCGCCGATTTCTCTTCAACAATAATTGCTTTACTAGGAATCTTAACAAGTTACATAGGCTTCTACTATGCTGATTCCTTCGCATCCATAATCTTATCCATCTTTTTAGGCTTCTTAAGTTTAAGATTAATATACAGCAACGCCCTTGAACTTAGTGATATCGCTCCCAAGGAAGAATATCAAAAAATTAAATCAATTTTAGAAGGCGTAGAAGCTGTTAAAGGGGTTAAGTCGCTCAGAATGAGAAAGGTTAGTGATCAATATTTTGTTGAAATGACAATATTGCTTCCGGCAAAAATTGGTATTGAAAGAGCCCACGAAATAGCATCTGAAATTGAGGCAAAAATTAATAATTCAATAAAAAATGTAACTGCAACAATACATTGTGAACCAGTAGAAGAAGAGTTAACATTGACAGAAAGAATTGAAAAATTGATACTGAAAAATCCTGAAGTAAAAAGTGTCCACCAGATTACGATAACAAAGACCAGAGAAGGCTACATGCTAACACTACATATCGAAGTTGACCCAAAAATGGAGCTTTCAAAGGCTCATTCTATTTCAGAGAAAATTGAAGAAGACATTAAAGCATCCTTTCCAATACTACAGAAAACAATAATCCACATAGAAGGCTATCCAAAAACTGAAGAAGGAGAAATTATACAAGATGAAAACTTAATTAATCAGATACTGAAAGTACTTAATTTAAGCAAAAAGGTAAAAAAGATTTCATCAATAAAAGTCTATAAAAGTGATAAAAACCGTTACATAGACATTATATGCTCATTTCCAAGTGACTTGAAAATTGAGGACGTCCATAGAGAAATAAATTTTATTGAAGATGTGCTCAAAACAACTATAGGCGACTACATTATCACGATCCACCCTGAACCAATATAGATTTTCTTTACAACAAAACATTGCAAATATAATTAAGTTGTCCTCTTTTCATTATCTTTAGATAAAGTTTATTAATTTGGTTGGATTATCCATCCAAGATGCAAAGTAAAAAACTTGCACTTACAGCAATACTAACATCAACAACAATAGTGTCAAGACTAATTCTCGCTCCACTTCCAAACATAAAACCTGTTGTCTTCTTTACACTGTTTTCAGGCATTTTTGCTGGCCCAGTTGTCGGTTTTCTTGTCGGTTTTCTGTCTATGGCCATAACTGACATGCTTTACTTTGGGTCCGGTGTGTGGACGATGGTTACTGCTCCTGCAATGGGTGTTGTCGGCTTGTTAGGATCATTTTTCGTAAAGTTTGGTGGTGAAACTTCGAGGTTTAATTTGTTTACTCTAGGCTTCTTCGTTACACTCTTCTATGATCTGTTTACTTCAGCGGCTCTTGCGTATATTTTCAATTATTCTATCATAGTTGCAATAATAATGCTCTTCTTCCCTTCACCATATCCCTTTGGTCCTGTTCATGAGTTCGTGAACGCTATGCTAGCCTCCATAGTTATTCCTGAAATCTTTTCTCGCATAAGAGGTGTTTATGTTGAATAAATTGAATCTTCTTGTCATCATACTTATCATATGGGCTACCTTAGCCTCTGTTTCCGCAGCATCATATTTTAATCGTGCTGACGTGCTCGAAAAGGAAGTTGTATCCTTAAAATCCTTTAGAGAATCTTCCCTAAGAAATGCTACTGCAATAGTTGTAGTAAACTTTGGAAATGGAACCGTTTTCGTTAAACCTGTGCACTTTAACCTTAACCAGCATTTTTCAGTTCTAAACGCTACTTTAATTGCTGTTGGTGGTAGAATAAAGTATACGTTTTCTGAAAAGTTTGGGGACGTGTTTATAACAGAAATTTTGGGTGTAGAAAATGATGTTAACGCGTCAAAGTACTGGGTATTCTATGTTAATGGGGAACTATCTCAAACCGGAGCCTTAAAAACTACAGTACTAAATGATGATGTCATCGAGTGGCGTTATATAAAGTTCTAACCCTGCTACTTCCATTTTTTTATAAGGAGGTGCCCAGAAAATCTAGAGCTTTAGCTCTGGGATGAATGGGCAAAGTTTAAATATTGCTGTAAAGCTGAAAAGTATTGAGGATGTTCCAATGACCTATGAGCCCTAAAGCCTGTGTTGGGCGAGGTGAGACAGGCGACAATAGCCCACAGAATAATGAGTTCTATGGGATGGAGGAGCTGTGAGCCCCTCGAACCAGCAGATGTGACTGAAAGCGTAAAGCTTCAGGCGAACGCTGGAAGCTCCCGACTTTAGTCGTGGAGTAGCTCACAGCTAACAATAAAAACTATTAATAAGGGTGTTCATAGGGAGCTTGTAAGGAAGGTTAGCATGTCTTCATCAGAATTTAAGCATGTTGTAAGATTGGGTGGGAGAGATTTAAATGGAAAGAAGAAGCTGATAGCCGCTTTAGCCGACATTAAAGGTATTGGTTTTACTACAGCAAATGCCATAGTGAACAAGCTTAACCTTGACCCGAACGTTAGACTAGGTTCGCTTTCGGAAACTGAACTAAAAATGATCGACGATTACGTCAAATCTCTTCATTCATATATTGATTTACCTTACCTTTTGAATAGAAGGAGAGATCCTTCTTCAGGATCAAATATACATTTGATAAGTTCTGACCTCGAATTTATAGTAAAGGAGGACATTAGGAGGGAAAAGGAAATTATGAGCTGGAGGGGTGTAAGACACTCTCTCGGCCTTAAAGTTAGAGGTCAAAGGACAAGGACTACTGGAAGAAAAGGTATGACAGTTGGTGTCAGAAAGGGTGCTGTCAAAACCCAGCCTTCTGGTGAAAAGGAGAAGGGTGGAAAGTGATTTTAAAATGAACCATGTTCCCGTAAAAATCTTTATAACTGCGCCCTCTAGTAGGCGGGTGCAGAGACTGTTATAGAGGTGCAAGTTTATGGGCGACCCTAAAAAGCCTAAGAAAAAGTATACTACGCCAAAGATGCCTTGGCGGAGCGATATTCTGGCTTCTGAGCTTCAGTTATTGGGTACTTATGGCTTAAGAAATAAGCGTGAGCTTTGGAAGGCTGAGACCATCCTATCAAAAATTAGGGGTCAGGCCAGGCTTCTTTTGGCCATGTCTGAAAGTGAGAGGAAGGCTAAAGAAAGCATCCTGTTAAAGAAACTTTTAAGATATGGTTTTGTCCGTGAAGGTTCAACATTGGATGACATACTAAATTTAACAGTTGAAGATATACTAGAGCGGAGGCTTCAAACAATCGTGTGGAGGAAGGGTTTAGCTAAATCCCCCTATCAGGCTAGACAATTTATTGTCCACGGCCATATAGTCATGAACAATCGTGTTGTTAGAAGGCCTGGAATGTTTGTTATGGTAGGTGAAGAAGACTCTATTAAGTTGAGGGAGGATAGCCCCCTAAAGGTTGTTTTGGAGACCCAAAGAGGTTGATTAGATGTCAACACCTACAGGATCACAGGAAGAGAGATGGGCAATTGTACACATATACAGCTCATACAATAATACAATAGTTCATTTTACAGACCTTTCTGGAGCTGAAACTATTGCTATAAGCTCTGGTGGCCGTCATGTTAAAGCAGATAGGTTTGAATCATCACCATATGCTGCCATTAAATCCGCAATGGCCTGTGCTGAGGAAGCAAAAAGGAAGGGCATAACATCTATAATAATAAAGGTTCGTGCTGTAGGCGGTACAGGACCAAGAGTTCCCGGTCCAGGTCTAAACGCTGCCCTAAGGGCTTTAGCTCGAGCTGGTTTCAAGATTGCAAGAATTGAGGATGTTACACCAATACCGCATGATACAACGCGCAAGCCTGGAGGAAGGAGGGGTAGGAGGGCATAGTATGAAGGTTCAAGTTCTTGAGGAATCGTATGAGCGGATAAAGGTTCTGTTTGAAGGCTATCCAAGAATATATGTTAACGCGATAAGACGTGCAGCCCTCTCACTTGTACCCGTAATGGCTATAGATGATGTCGTGATCCTAGAAAATTCTTCATCTTTCTATGATGAAGTTATTGCGCATAGGCTTGCTATGGTTCCATTAAAGACTCCAGTTGGAAAATACGTTCTTCCATCAGAATGTGATTGTAAGAGTTCTTTAGGGTGTCCAAGGTGTCGTGTACTACTTGTTTTGGACGTAGAAGCTGGCGATAAAGTTAGGACAGTGTACTCTGGAGAACTTGTTTCTGAAGACGAGGACGTTAAGCCTATTTCGCCAAACATCCCCCTTCTTAAACTTTCTCCAGGGCAGAAGGTTAAGCTTGAAGCTTATGCAAAATTGGGTCGTGGTAAAGACCATTCGAAATGGCAGGCTGCCTCTGTTTCAGTCCTTAAATCCTATCCTATAATTGTTAAAGGTAAATCTTGTGACAATTGTGGTGCTTGTGTCGATGCATGTGTAAAGAATGTCCTTTCAATAAAAGAAGGTTTACTTCAGATTGATAATCCATTAAACTGTAGCCTATGCATGGAATGTGTTAGAGCATGTAAGTCTGAGCCTAAGGGTATAAGTGTTGAAGAGGCGGAAGACAAGTTCATCCTGATTATTGAAAGTGTAGGTTCAATGTCAGCTAGAGACATACTTCTTAATGCAGTTAAAGAGCTTATGTCACAAGTTGATAAAGTTATCGAAGGCCTATCAAATGTGGTGGTTGAAGTTGAAAAGAAGGGTTGAAAATCCTGTAATCAGGGAGGCAGTTAAAAAGATTAGAACCGTATCAAAGACCGGAAACAAAAATTTTTGGTCTAATATAGAAGAAATGATTCTTAAACCGAGGTCTAGGCGTCCAGAAGTAAACATTGGCAAAATTTCCAAGCTAACTAAGGAAAACGATATCGTTTTAGTTCCTGGAAAACTTTTAGGCGACGGCATTCTAGACCATCCTGTCACAGTCTCCGCCCTTTTCGCATCAAAAAGTGCTATAAGGAAGGTCCAGGAAGCCGGCGGAACCTATCTACCTTTTACAGAATTTGTAGACCGTTTTCCAGACGGTTCCAACGTTAAGGTTTTGGGTGGTTAAATATATGGTTGAATCGGAAAAGGTTGTTGTTGTTGATGGAAATGGCCATATACTTGGACGGTTAGCTTCTAAAGTCGCTAAACTTCTGTTGGAAGGCAATCGTGTGGTAATAGTTAACGCTGAAAAAATTCTGCTTTCCGGTAGTAGAAAATCAACACTCAACGAGTTTCTTTCAAAACTTGAAATAAAGAGTAGAGTTAATCCCGAATATGGTCCATATCATCCCAGGCGGCCTGAAAATATTGTTTCGAGAACAGTTAGAGGCATGCTTCCTATGAGAAAAAGTAAGGGTGCACTAGCCTATGATAGGCTAAAGGTTTTCACGGGAGTTCCAAAAGAATATGAAAAGGTTGAAAAGACTACTTTTCCAGAAGCTATGGCTAAAAAACCAATATCGTTTTATATTAGTGTTGGAGAGGTTTCACAGCATATAGCAAGTAGGTGAATGTTTGATGGCGAAGAAGGTTGTGCAATCGGATGGTTGGAGAAAAACCGCATACGCTCAGGCTACAGTAACATCTGGGCAGGGGAAAGTTTTGATTAACAATGTTCCACTAGAAATTCTTCAACCTGAATTCGCCCGATTGAGAATAATGACGCCCCTACTTTTGGCTAAAGAGCTTTCGAATAAGGTTGATATCAATGTTAAGGTTAGGGGTGGTGGTTTCATGGGCAGGGCTGAAGCATGTGCAATGGCAATCTCAAGAGCTCTTGTTAAATGGAGTGGTTCAGAGGAGTTGAAGAAACGTTTTCTCGATTATGACAGGTACCTTCTTGTAGGCGACCCTAGACAGACTGAACCCAAAAAGTTTGGAGGTCCGGGTCCAAGGAGAAGACGCCAGAAATCTTATAGGTGATATGATATGATGTTTCCAATTAGATGTTTCACATGCGGTTCCCTAATAGGTGACAAGTACGAGGAATTTAAGAAACGTGTTGAAATGGGCGAAGACCCTGGGAAAGTTTTAGACTCTCTCGGCGTCAAAAGATACTGTTGTAGAAGAATGTTCATCACAAATGTTGATATAATTGACCAAATTCTACCTTATGAGGAATCAGTTTATAGAAAGGGTAAAGAATATCAGGTTGTAAGGTGATGATCATGGGCACAGAAATCAGAAACCTAAAAGCTAGAATTGTTTTCAACAGTCGTGGGGAAAAGGCCTTTGAAGCAGACGTTTTCGTTGACGGCTTTATGGGTCGAGCTTGCGCTCCAGCTGGAGCAAGTACTGGTGCAGCTGAAGCCGTAGCCTTTCCTCCATCAGGTCCAGAAGGTGCACTTCAAGCCTTTAAAGAATATTCAAGGAAGCTCATAGGATTTAAAGCTGATGACATTACCGGTCTAGCTGAACTATTTCATCAAATAGACCAGACTCCAAACTTCAGTAAAATTGGTGGCGCCGCTGTCTTCGCTGTAACCGTTGCCTCTGTAGACGCTGCATCCAAGGCTCTTGGGGTTCCAATGTTTAAGATCATTGGTGGAGAAAAAGAGTACCGTCATCCATTTCCTCTAGGAAATGTTTTGGGTGGTGGAAAGCATGCTGGTCCAGGCTCTCCTGACATACAAGAGTTTCTTTCATTACCAGTTGGCGCAAAAAGAGTTTATGACGCAATATATGCAAACATTCTAGTCCATAAGGAAGTAAGAAAATTGATTGAAAAGAAGGATCCATCATTTTCTGGAGGAAAAGGTGATGAAGGGGCTTGGGCTCCAAACTTAAATGATCTTGAAGCACTAGAAATAGTTTCTGATGCAGTAAATAATGTAAGTGACAAGTTAGGTTTTAGTGTAAAAATGGGCATAGACTTTGCATCATCCTCACTATATAATCCTCAAACAAACTTTTATGAATATTCACGTAGAGGTGTTAAATTTTCTAGAAGTGAACAGATAAACTTTGTCCTCTCTATAATAGACAAATATTCTCCAGCCTATATTGAGGACCCACTTTTCGAAGACGACTTTGAAGGCTTTTCAATATTAACTAAGGAATCAAAGAGAACGTATATTGTCGGAGACGACATATTTGTAACAAACACTAGCAGGCTTCTAGAGGGTGTTAAGGTTGGTGCTGGTAATGGTGTAATACTAAAGGTCAATCAGGTAGGTCCCCTCGGTGACGCTCTAAAATTTGCTAAAACAGCTAAAGAAAACAGGTATATTGTAGCTGTATCACATAGGTCTGGCGAAAGTGTTGACCCTCATCTTGCACACATAGCTTTAGGTGTTTCAGGAGAAATTATCAAATCAGGTGTTGTAGGTGGGGAACGGATAGCGAAACTTAATGAACTAATTAGAATAGACGAAATATATGGGCCATTTAAGATGAGTAATTTGGGTTGGTGAATATCATGTTAGAGGAAAACGAGTCCGTAGACGAGGAAGGATCTGCTGAAAGGATGGTTACAACAGAAGTTACAGAAAAAGCCCTTTTCTCATCAGGTATAAGAATCGGCAGTATAGCAAAAACATCCTACATGCGTAAGTTTATCGCAACCACTAGACAAGGTGGGCTTAACATTATAGACATAAACAAGACACTTGAACGGATAGATGTTGCTGCAAAAATGATAGCGCGTGTGGGACCAAAAAATGTTGTCGTTTACTCGAGAAAACCTTATGCGCAAAAGCCTGTAGAAAAATTCTGTGAACTTACTGGAGCCATACCTGTTCTGAAGAGGTTTCTTCCAGGAACCATAACAAATCCTCTTCTAAAAAATTATGTTGAGCCGGAAATAGTTCTAGTTTCTGACCCATTCTATGATAAGCAGGCTATAGATGAAGCCTCAAATATAGGTATACCTGTCATCGCAATATGTAATACTGATAATGTTGTTTCAAACGTGGACCTTGTTATTCCAGCAAACAATAATGGTAGAAAAGCTTTAGCTGCAGTCTACTGGCTTCTTGCAAGAAGTGTTCTAATAGCGTTAAAGCTTCTGCAACCAAATGAGCCGATGAAATATTCAATAGACGATTTTGAAACCAAGCCAGAGGAAGAATCTTAATCTTAATAAACTTCTACCTACAACATTTTGCTGAGGGTCTTGGCTAATATCAGACGTCCTGCGGTAGCTGGAACATTTTATCCAAGCAGCTCAGGAAGCCTAAAAAACCTACTCGAACAACTCTTCTCTTCATCAAAAGCCAAAGTCTTTCCCCTTCCAAAGTTTTCAAAACTTATAGGAATAGTTTCTCCACATGCTGGATACGAATACTCTGGCTATGTTGCTGCAAGAGGCTATTCCATACTAAAATCGTACGCTCCAAATCCATCACGTGCAATAATATTGGGTCCAAACCACCGAGGTATTGGAAGTATCATTTCATCTTCTACAAAAGAATATTGGGCAACACCATTAGGGAATGTTAAAGTAGATGTTGAAGGAGTTAAATTGCTTTCAAAATCTTCTAAGATAATAGACTTAGACGAATACTCTCACGCTTACGAGCATTCGATAGAAGTGCAACTCCCATTTCTACAGCATATTTATGGAAACGATTTTAAGATAATTCCAATATGCATGATGGAACAGGACAAACATTTTGCTTTAGAAGTTGCTGACGCAATTTTAAAGATACTTGACCCAGAAAAGGACATCATCGTCGCCTCCTCTGACTTCACACACTATGAGCCCCACAATGAGGCTCAAAAAAAGGATTCAACCCTCATAAATTTTATAGAAAAACTTGATGTGGACGGCTTCTATGACTGCCTTTACAGCATGAATATTACAGCATGCGGTTTTGGACCGATTGCAGTTCTTATGACCATCTCAAAAAGTTTAGGCATGTCCGGTTCAAAGCTTGTATCCTACATGACAAGTGGGGACGTTATAGGAGACTATGACCAAGTTGTAGGATATGCTTCAATAGCTTTTGGCAAGTGGTAGCCTTTGAAAGTTTTCGCCTTCTCTCCTGGAAAGACTATACTATTGGGTGAACATTTTGTTGTCCATAACGCATACGCCCTCGTAGCCGCTATCGAGCAAGGTTCTATTGCCTCCACACATTTTTCAGATCAAGATGAAATATTTAGTTTATCCCTCAACATCGGCTGGAGAGAAGGTTCAAATGTCCCACACCAACTACTTCCATATAAAAGGGCTCTAGACCTGATTAGGGAAAAGTATAGTTGTTCGAGAAAAATTAAGTCGATAATATCAACTAATCTTCCAATATCCGCAGGACTTGGCTCATCGAGCTCAACTTCAGTAGCGTACGCTGCATCAGTAATAAAGCTTGTTTCAGGTGAAGTTGACCCCAACATGCTTTTTGATATTGCTATGGAATCAGAGCGTGTGACCCATGGTAATCCATCAGGCGTGGACGTGTTTATTGGAATAAGAGGCGGCATACATCTTTTCAAAAAAGACGGTTTATCTAAAGAAATCAGTCTTCCATTTAAGATAAAGGTTCTGCTTGTAAACAGTAAAATAGTTCGACAAACTTCTCAGCTTATTTCAAAATTTTCGTCCTTTAAAAACCTTTACCCATCATACTTTAATAGACTCGTTGAAGCCTCTTCACATATTACCCTAACTGGTTCAGAGCTTTTGAATAAAGGTGCTTTAGAAGATTTCGGTCTACTAATGTGCTACCAGCACGCCATACTCTCATATTTCGGTGTATCAAATGATGTACTCGATAAGATTGTAGAATTGGCTATAAAATCTGGTGCCCTAGGTGCAAAGCTTACTGGTGCAGGTGGAGGCGGATGCGTAATAGTTTTGCCGGAACAGTCAAAGGTTAAAGAAATTTTGGAAAACTTCAGAAACTTTGAAGTTTACGTTTCTGAAATTCCTTCAGAGGGGTTAAAGGTTTGGGTAGAGTAGTTGAAAATGTTGTAGTAAAATTCGGCGGCTCAGTTATAACCGACAAGAAGCATCCTCTTACACTAAACCTAGATGCTATAAATGCTCTTTCAAGAACTCTTGCGATGCATCCTTCTAAAAAGATTATAGTTCATGGCGGAGGTTCATTCGGACACTATTATGCTAAGCTGGCTGGATTAAATACTAAATGTAAAAGCGTTTATGAACCTAATAAGGTTGTTGCAACAAGAAAAAGCATGTTCGAACTTAACTCACACATCATAAACTCGCTTGCCTCTCACGGTCTAAACCCTTATACAATCACACCATTCTATTGGTATAAAGATTTTTCTGAACTAAAATCCTTAATATTGAAACTCCTTTCACAGAACTTTTCACCCGTTTTCTTCGGAGACGTTGTACCATGCAAGGGTGGTTTTAAGATCCTTTCAGGCGATGATATATCATACCTCCTCTGTAAAATGTTAAAGCCTTCACGAATGATATTCTGCATTGACGTTGACGGAGTTTTTCAATCACCTAAACTAGAAGGGCCTATAATAAAAGAATTGGATCCTGAAATGATCAAGAATGTTATTGTAAAAGAGCATGCTGTAGACGTTACTGGAGGTATGCTTAGAAAGATTAAAATCGCCTACAAGATTTCAAAATTGGGTGTAGACGTCTTCTTTGTCAACGGTTTCAAGCAGGACGCTTTGCTCAAAGCTTTAAATGGAGAATATGGTGTGGGAACCTGTATGAGGGGAATACGTTGAGCGACCAGACTAGAAGAAGGAAGGTGGACCACATTTCAATATGCCTAAAACAGGATGTTGAATGCAAAAATGTAACTACTGGCCTAGAATATGTTCACATACTACATAATGCTCTACCAGAAATGGACTTAGAAGACGTCAACACTGCCTCAAACATTTTCGGGTACAAGATTTCATTTCCACTCATCTTTGACTCAATAACAGGCGGCTCTAAGGAATCTAAGGAAATAAATAAAAATATTGCTGAAGTTGCAAAGGAAAAGAGTTTAGCTATCTTTTTGGGAAGTATTCGTCCCGCCCTCGAGGACCCGAACTTGCTTGACTCATATACTGTAGCAAGGGATGTCGCTCCAGAAACATTTATTGGCCTAAATATTGGTGCCTCACAACTTTCTAGGGGAATCGATATCGATAAGCTTAAATCTTTTATAAGTAATATTAAAGCTAACGCACTCTCCATCCACTTGAATCCACTACAAGAATCGATTCAAGTTGAAGGTGAACCATTTTTTAGGTCCGTTCTCGAAAAAATCCGTTTTCTCTCAAAAAATTTGGGTGTACCAATAGTTGTCAAGGAAGTCGGATGCGGTATATCACGTGAGGTTGCCTCTAAGCTTGAGCTTGCGGGTGTTTCAGCAATCAATGTCGCCGGCTTAGGTGGTACAAACTGGGCTACAGTAGAATCTTTAAGGGCTAAAATGCTAGGTGACAACGGTAAGGCTGAATTAGGCGCCCTATTTTCAACCTGGGGTATTCCAACAGCAGTATCGATTATTGAATGCGCACAGACAGTAAAAATTCCTGTAATAGCATCTGGAGGCATAAGAAGCGGGTTAGATATGGCTAAGGCTCTAGTTTTAGGAGCAAAATATTGTTCGATAGCACTTCCAGTATTAAGAGCTTCAAAGTCTATTTCACAACTTTCTTCTTTAGTGGACAGGTTCTTGATGGAGTTTAAGGTGGCTATGTTTTTGGCGGGATGCAGGTCTGTAGAAGAACTTAAATCCGTAAGATACTATATGGACTATCCGCTCAGAAGCTGGATTATGAGGTGAAAAATATTGTCGCTATACGATGAAATGAAATCTCTTTCTTTGAAGGTTGACGATTACCTTTCAACATATTTTAGAAGGGAGCCACAGTTCTTGTATGATGCATCATATTACCTTATAAGACATGGTGGTAAAAGGCAGAGGCCGTTCATTCTTATAAATTCAGGTATGATGTTTGGTGCTTCACTAGAAGGTCTTCTTCCCGCAGCAGCCGCCATCGAAATTTTACACAATTTCACGCTCGTCCATGATGATATAATGGACAATGATGAAGAAAGAAGAGGCGTTCCAACTGTTCATGTAAAGTTCGGTGTTCCAATGGCAATTTTGGCAGGCGACCTCCTTTTTGCAAAATCGTTTGAAGCCGCATTAAATCTTTTAAAAAACTCTTACACACATAAGCAGGTTGTCGAAGTTGTAAAGGCACTTGTAACAGCCTCCATAGAAGTTTGTGAAGGCCAGGCTTTGGATCTTAAAATCGCGGAATCTAAAGATTTTCCATCCAAAGAAGAATACTATAACCTTATAGAATTAAAGACCTCGTCCCTGTTTAAGGCCTGTACGACAATAGGGTCTGTCTTAGGTGGCGCTGACGAACCTTCTATAGAAATGTTAAAGGAATTCGGTAGACTCTATGGCCTATGCTTTCAACTTGTTGATGACGTGCTTGCTGTAACAGGCGACCCCTCTATAACTGGTAAACCTGTCGGTAACGATATCAGAGAAGGGAAAAAGACTCTTGTAATAAAATATGTTCTCGATAGCGTTTCAGAAAGGGATAGGTCTAAACTTTTATCAATTATAGGAAATCGTAAGGCTTCAAATGAAGAAATTAATGAAGCTCTTTCCATTATCGCCTCATCCGGTGCCCCAGAAAGGGTTAGGCTTGAAGCTAAACTTATCTCTGAAAAGGCAATATCGATTCTTCAAAATTTTCCAAAATCTAGGGCTAGGGATATGCTAATAAATTTGACGATGGAGGCTTCAAGTAGGAGTAGATAGGTTGTCCTCAAATAAGGAAGTTGAAGAATTAATCAGAAAGTATGCATTAGAAAATGCTGTAAAATTTGGAGGCAAATGTAATCCACAAGCTGTACTAGGTAAAGTTTTTGGTGAAAGGCCTGAGTTAAAGTCTAGCGCAAAAGAGCTAGCAAAGCTTGTTAGATACATTTCTGAAGAAGTAAATAGCTTAAGTTTGGATGAACAGAAAAGTCTTTTATCAAAATATTCTTTTGAAGCCAGGGCTGCTCAACCGAAGAAAGAAGAAAAAGTTTTACCACCCCTTCCTGACGTCGAAAAGTATGGTACTGTTGTTACAAGATTTGCTCCCAACCCAGACTGCGTGCTCCATCTTGGCTCTGCTAGAGCAATAATACTCTCACACGATTACGCGAGAATGTATGGTGGAAAGTTTATTTTACGTTTTGAAGACACCGACCCTCGCCTTAAAAAGGCCTCATTACCATTCTATGATTTCATAAAAGAGGACTTGGAATGGCTTGGATGCAAGTGGGATGAGGAATATATTCAGAGCGACCGCTTACCTATATACTATGAATATGCTAAAAAGCTTCTTGAAGTTGGAGGCGCCTACGTCTGCACGTGTGAAAGTGAAAGGTTTAAGAAGCTTTTGCTTGAAAAGAAATCTTGTCCCTGCAGACTTCTTTCTAGCAAAGAGAATCTTGAACGTTTCGATAAAATGCTTGATGGCACATTTGGCGAGGGTGAAGCCGTTCTCAGGATAAAAACTGACTTAGAACATCCCAATCCAGCTGTAAGAGATTGGCCTGCTCTACGTATTGTTGACACTAAAAAGCACCCTCATCCTAGAGTCGGCTCAAAGTACAGAGTTTGGCCTCTCTACAACTTTTCAGCAGGCATCGATGATCACCTGATGGGTATAACACATATTATAAGGGGTAAAGAACATTATACGAACATGATTCGCCAAAAATACATGTACGCCCACCTTAAATGGGAATATCCTACAGCAATACACTATGGTCGTCTCAAAATCGAAGGAGGTGTTCTAAGCAAGTCTAAAATAATGCAGGGCATATCAAAGGGGCTGTACAGTGGCTTTGACGACCCCAGGCTTGCTACCTTTAAAGCCCTTAGAAGAAGAGGAATACTTCCGGAAACGATAAGACAAATTATTCACGAGGTAAACATTAAGCCCGTCGATGCTACAATAAGCTGGTCAACCTTATATTCTATAAACAAGAAACTTGTGGACCCTATCGCTCCAAGATATTTTGCAGTATTTGATCCAATAGTTTTGGTCATAAAAAACTTTATTGAGAAACGTGAAATTGTTTTAAGAAAGCATCCTAACGTCGACTCTATGGGGTACAGAAGTATTAAGCTCATCCCAGAAGATGGTGCAGTAAAGGTTTACATCAGCAAAAATGATATTGAGCTAATTAAAAAGGCTAACATCTTTCGCCTAATGGGCTTCGCTAATCTAACAGACCTAGTTTTAAAAGACTCCATTGCAGAAGCGAAGTTCCACAGTTTTGACGTAGAAACTGCAAAAAAGTTTAGTGCACCATTGATACATTGGGTTCCTGTAAAAGACTGCATAAAGGTTCTAATGGTCACCTCCGAAGGCTCTTTAATTGAAGGTTTTGGAGAAAGAGGTTTAATTGAGGCTCCTTTAGATTCAATAGTGCAATTGGAACGTGAGGGTTTCGCGAGGGTTGACAGTAAACAGGACAATACTATAAAATTGTACTTTTCCACAAGATAAACAATCAATATTTCCAAAAGCATACACTTTCACAGCATGTGTTAGATTTAAAGGGGTTTCAAAATAAGATTTTGGAAAATTTTTTTAGAAGATCCCGTTTTTTGAACGTGGCATCCTATCTCCAACTTTAGTTTCCTAAGGTTATGTTTATATTCTGGTCAAGTGGAGGTTTTAGGGACTTGATGACTATGTCTGCCAGAAAGGATGAGTCTAGTCAGAAATCATACTATGTAAAGTTTGAAACCCCAAAGGAAATTATGGACTCAGTATATGAAATATTGAGGAGGGCCTCTGAGTCCGGTAAGGTTAAGAAAGGTACAAATGAAGTCACAAAAAGTATAGAACGCGGTCTAGCTAAGCTTGTTGTGATCGCTGAAGATGTCGATCCACCAGAAATTGTAGCCCATCTTCCAATACTATGTGAGGAAAAAAGGATACCATACGTTTATGTTTCAAGTAAAAGTCAACTTGGTGCAGCTGTAGGGATAGATGTTCCAGCAGCCTCAGTCTGTATTGTTGAACCAGGTGAAACAGCCCCACTCCTAGAAGATCTCTTAAAGTCTCTATCAAAAATTAAACCTCAATCCTAGAAATTTTTTTGGTGTCCACTATGTCCTCTAAGAGTGAAGAAAAACCTACACCCGCTGAAGTCGTCCAAATTGTGGGTAGGACTGGCGTCGCAGGAGAGGTTACACAGGTTAGGGTAAAAATTCTTGAGGGCAGAGACAAGAACAGGATTCTGACGAGAAACGTTAAGGGCCCGGTAAGGCTTGGAGATATAATAATGTTAAGAGACACTGAGCTTGAAGCCAAGAAGATAAAGTGATCTAAAAATGTCCTTCCAAAAAAAGTGCTCCTTTTGCGGTAAACCAATTGAAATGGGCACTGGCCTTGCCTTTGTAAGAAATGATGGAACCATGCTCTGGTTCTGTTCCTCAAAATGTAGAAAGAGTATGCTTGACCTAAAAAGGGATCCTAGAAAACTAAAGTGGACTGACAAGCATCCGAAAAGGGCTCTAAAGAAGGCTTAAATAAAATCACAGTACAATATATAGCTCGTCAGGGCAGACTATCAACCTAAAGGTGGTTTCTGTGGCCAGATTAAGGCAACCGATTGTAGTAGTATTAGGTCACGTAGATTCTGGAAAGACCTCTCTTTTAGACAAGATTAGGAAGACGGCTGTGCAGGCTAGAGAAAGTGGTGGTATAACCCAGCATATTGGTGCAAGCATTTTCCCAAAAGAAACTTTGATTGAAATCTGCGGTCCACTGCTCTCGAGGGTTGGAGGTGACATAAAGGTTCCCGGACTACTTGTCATCGATACCCCAGGCCACGAAGTGTTCTCGAACCTTAGGGTTAGAGGTGGATCCGCAGCCGACTTCGCTATACTAGTTGTCGATGTGATGAAGGGTGTTGAAGCGCAGACTGTTGAAAGTATAAACATTTTGAGGGAGAGGCGTGTTCCATTTGTTGTGGCTTTAAATAAGGTTGACATGATAAGCGGTTGGAAACCTTCACCAACACCCTTTATCTCAGAATCTCTTAAAATTCAATCTCCTACAACCCTAGAAATTTTAGAGCGTCAACTCTATAAAGTTGTAGGAAGCTTATCTCAGCTCGGTTTCAACTCTGACCTATACTCTAGGGTAAAGAATTTTGCGAGGGAAGTTGCAATTGTCCCTGTCAGCGCTAAAACTGGTGAAGGTATTCCAGAACTGCTTTCAATAATAGTTGGCTTAACACAACATTACATGAGCTCACAGCTTGCATATAAGCTTGGAACACCATCTGGTATAGTGCTTGAAGTTAAGGAAGAAGTTGGGCTTGGAGTCACCGCTGACGCGATTCTTATTGAAGGGGTCTTAAAGGTAAACGATTCTATTGTAATGTTGAAGAGAGATGGTGCTCACCTTGTAAGGATAAGGGCTCTTCTAATGCCAAAACCATTAGATGAAATGCGTGATCCCATGGACAAATTTACTCATGTAAATGAAGTTTACGCTGCAGCTGGTGTAAAGATTGTTTCCCCGGAAATTGATGGTGTGTTAGCTGGTTCAAGGTTCATTGGCTTAGAGGACATGTCAAAGTTTGAAGAAGTGAAGGCGCAGATTGAGGGGGAAGTTAAAGAGTTAACCTTCCTAAAGGATGAGCTTGGTGTTATAGTTAAAGCGGATGCACTCGGATCCCTTGAGGCTATAGTTAACTTTCTTAAGAGGAAGGGTGTTCCTATCCGCTTGGCTGACATAGGCCCAGTATCTAAGCGTGATGTTGTTGAAGCCATTACGGTTGCAGAGAAGGATCCTCTTCTTGGCGTAATACTATATTTTCATGTTAAAGTCTATCCTGATGCCGAAGAGCTTATAATTGCAAAGAATATCAAGACTTTCAGTGACCCTGTAATATTTAACATGATCGACGGCTACCTTAAGTGGGTTGAAAGTGAACGCTTAAAAAGGGAGGCTATGGAGTTCGGTTCACTTATATTACCCTGCAAGATACAGGTTCTAAAAGGCTATGTTTTCAGAAGAAGCAATCCCGCCATATTCGGTGTTGAAGTGCTTGAGGGTAGGCTTAAGCGTTTTCCTTTAATGAAAGCTGATGGTGAAGTGGTTGGAACTGTAAGCGGCATCCAAGATAAGGGTAAAAATTTAGAAATAGCATATAAAGGGCAGCAGGTTGCAATATCAATAAAAGAAGCCTTTGTTGGAAGAACATTTGATGAAGGCGATATCCTCTATTCTTCTCCAAACGTTAATGATATAAAGCTGCTGAAGACAAAATATCTAGATAAGTTGAGTGAAGAAGAAAGACAGCTTATGGATGAGATAATAAGGATAAAAAGGTCTAGAGATCCATCCTTCATATTCGTGTAAAAACCTCCAAAATATTAAAGTACATAATGTTGCAAAAATCAAAATTTTATAACATACCCTTGTTCTGCTCTGTGTAGTGAGCAATAAAATATGGCCAACTTTAAAATAGTTCTTTCAGACCCTAGGACTGGAAAATCTACAGTTTACGAGGTGAAGGACCAGCAGGCTGCACCATTTTTAGGCCTAAAAATAAATGACGTCATAGACGGCTCAGTTTTAGGTGTCGAGGGAAAGATAAAGATAACAGGTGGTTCGGACAAGGCTGGTTTTCCAATGAGGGCTGACATTCCAGGAGGTGTTAAAAAGTACGCTTTACTCACTAAAGGTGTGGGCTTAAAAAAGGTTAGGCCTGGTGAAAGAAGGAGAAAGCTTGTTAGAGGCAATACGATAACAGAAGACATCTATCAGATAAATGCTGTGCTATTGCCGAAAGAGTTGGAGGAAGCAAAGTCTTAGACGGTGACCACCATTGTATAAGATCCCACGCCAACCTGAAGTGAACATCGGTACAGCTGGGCACGTTGACCATGGTAAGACAACATTAGTTCAAGCTTTAACAGGAAAGTGGGCTAGCACACACAGCGAAGAGCTTAGGCGTGGGATCACAATACGTGTGGGGTACGCTGATGCAGCAATCTACCGGTGCCCAAAATGTCCTCCGCCATCAAACTATAGCACTACACCATCTTGTCCGTCATGTAATTCTCCAGCAGAGCTTGTTAGAGTTGTAAGCTTTGTAGACTGCCCAGGCCACGAAAGCTTAATGGCGAACATGTTGTCGGGTGCAGCCTTGATGGACGGCGCCCTTCTAGTTATAGCGGCTGACGAAAAAGTTCCTCAGCCACAGACTTCAGAACATCTTGCAGCACTCGACATGCTCGGTAAAAGAAATATTGTAATAGTGCAGAATAAAGTCGATCTTGTAGACGATAGGCGTGCTAGAGAAAATTATGAGGCTATAAAAAACTTTGTAAAGGGTACAGTGGCTGAAAACGCGCCAATAATTCCTGTTTCAGCCGCCTATAAACTGAATATTGATGCGCTGATCGAGGCTATGGAAAAGCATATTCCAACACCAGTTAGAGACTTGAAGGCTCCACCAATAATGCAGGTTCTCAGATCCTTTGACGTCAATAAGCCTGGAACCGATTTTCTTGAACTAAAAGGTGGTGTGTTGGGAGGTTCACTTATACAGGGACAGTTTAAGGTAGGCGATGAAATAAAAATCTTGCCAGGTATTTTGGACAAAGAAAAAAACAAGTATGTTCAAATTACTACTACAATAAAGTCTCTAAGTACTGGTGCTGGACTAGTTGATAGGGTGACAAGCGGCGGTCTTGTAGCCATCGGAACAAACCTTGACCCTTCTCTTACAAAAAGTGACTCTCTTGTCGGCTCTGTCGTATGTTCTATCGACCACGACCTACCAGTATACGATAGTCTGACATTGAAAGTTAACCTTTTCAAGAAAGTTGTAGGGCTGGAGGAGGATGTTCCAGTGGCAAGGATATCCATGAACGAGATTCTACGGCTAAATGTTTGGACAGCTGTCACAGTTGGAACAGTGTATTCAGCTAGGTCCGACACTATCGAGGTCAGGCTCCGTCGTCCTGTAGCTGCACAGCCTGGAGCTAGAGTCGCTATAGCTAGAAGAATTAGTGATAGGTGGAGGCTTATAGGCTCGGGAATAATCGAATAAAGGATGCGTTTTGATCGAAATAGTTTTAGACACAAGTTTTCTAATGCTTTTAGCTGAAAAATCTTCACAACATATAATTGATGATATTATAAGGGTTATGGATCCCGTATCATTTGTTGTACCAGACTGTGTCGTCGAAGAACTTTCAAGACTTTCTCTTTCAAGGCATGTTAGGAGGTCTAAGCTTGCACAGCTTGCTCTAAAGTTTGTTAACGAAAAAATGAAGGTTGTTGAAACGCTTAAAACTGGGTCTGTCGACGATAGAATTGTCTCCTATGCGAGGGGAAAGCCGAACGTCTGGGTTGCCACAATGGATCACGTTCTAAGAGAAAGGCTTCTTAGAGAAAACCTTAAATGTGTAACTCTATCAAATAATAAGGTTGTATTATGCTGAATATTTTAAATAAAACCAATTGTTTTGGAAAGATTAATATCCTATCATATTCGTGGTTTAAGCGTGATAAATTTTAGGGGTTGATAATTTTGTTCATGCTTGTTGAACTTGAGGATGTTGTAAGAATTCCTCCCGACCAGTTCGGTCGCCCTCTAAAGGAGGTTTCAGAAGAAATCTTGAAGAAAAAGTATGAAAGCATGATTATACCTGAGCTTGGATACATTATTCTTCTTGACGAAGTTGAACCGGACCCTATTGGAAAAATTGTTCCAGGAGATGGTGCTTCATATCATAAAGTTAAATTCAGGGTACTAACCTTCTACCCTAAGCTGCAGGAAGTTGTTGAAGGAGAGGTTGTTGAGGTCACGGACTTCGGCGCCTTTGTTAGGATCGGGCCCACAGACTCCCTTCTCCACATTTCACAAATAATAGACGATTATGTAACAAGTGACACTAAAAGAGGTGTTATAACCGCGTCTCAGACAAAACGTATTCTTAAGGTTGGTTCAAAGATTCGTGCAAGAATAACTGCTGTAAGTCTATCTCGAGGAGAATCCATTGGTAAAATCGGTATCACATGTAGGCAACCCTTCCTCGGCGCCCTAGAATGGATTGAAGAAGACGTTAAAAAGGCCAAGGTTGAAGAGTGAAGTTTATGCCAAAAGAACTTGCATGTAGAAAATGTAAAGCTCTAACAACTGGCAAAGTCTGCCCCGTATGCAATTCAACAGACCTTACATCGAAATGGTCTGGGCTAATAATTATCCTTGACCCTGAAAAATCTCAGATAGCTAAAATATTGAATTTGAAGGCTAGCGGCAGATACGCTGTTGAAGTGAGCTAGGGTGCGTGTCTGGCTTCTAAATGACGAGCTAGCCAGAAAGCTGAAAAGTCCCCTCGGCCTTCTAATAAGAAATGACTCGAATAAAATTTCCAACGTCCTATCCGAAATTAAAGGCTGTTCCCTTCTCGTCTCTGTTGGCGATGCAACATTAGACTTTCTCATCTCAATAAACGTTGTCCCCGACATCCAGATTATCGACATGAAAGAAAAGAGGTCTCCAAGGAGTGCTGTAAAACCCGCTCACAGGATAGAATATCATGTAACAAATCCGAGGGGATGCATTTCTGAAGAAAGTGTTAAAGTATTCAATAAGGCTCTGGGCTCAGATAAGCCAGTAAGAATCCTTGTTGAAGGTGAAGATGACCTGCTCGCACTTGTCGCAATAATCTTTTCTCCAGAAGGCTCCTGCATACTCTATGGGCAGCCTGACGAAGGCCTTGTCATAGTAAAGGTGGATGAAGGTATCAGAAACTGGTGTAAAGAAATATTTTCTTCCATGACCTTGTCTGAAAAAGCTTAATTTACTCCCTAACCAGACCCTCAATAGGTCACTATGGCAGAATGCACGATAGTCAACAAAATCGAAAACCCGCTGCTTGAAAGGATTGAAGTTGAAGCGCTAGTGGAGGGTCAAGCTCACCTGATTTCAAGGCAGAAGGCTAGAGAAATTATAGCAAAAGAATTTAATGTAAGCGAAAACCTTGTCTTTCCAATAAAAATTCAAACATCTTCTGGAAAACGTGATGCAAAAATTGTCGCCTACATTTACAAGAGGATGGAGGATGGGAAACGTCAACTTCCAAAACATATTCCGGTAAGACTGCTGCCAAAGGAAGAGCGTGAAAAGGTTAAAAAGGAGATGGCGTCAAAGAAGGCTGCGGAGAAGCAGGCGGCGATCAAAAAGGGAGGTAAGTAGATTTGTCTGAAAAAGATTCTAAAAAGGGCTTAAAAGGTGTTTGGACACTTTACACCATACAAGATGGGAAAATTGTTTCCAGGCGCGTAGACTGCCCAAAATGTGGTCGAGGAGTATTTTTGGCAGAACACGAGGACAGGTTCACTTGTGGAAGATGTGGTTACACAAAGTTTAAGCGCTAGCCTCGCCAACAGCCTCATCTATTCCTGAAATGATGCTTTTAGAAACTTGTGGTGTAATAAGGGGTTTAAAGATTATACTATATTTTGTACTCTTAACTTCCTTCAAATCCTCTACCCTGCCATATTTCAGGTACCCTTTAGAGAATAGGTTCGCTATCTTCCAAGCATTTTCTGCGTCAAACGAAAACGCTACACTATAGTTTAGAAATTCTACAATATCCCATACTCTATCTCCATTAACCTTAGCCTGTTCAAGGTCAGTAAAATATATCCTGTCTTCAGAAATTATCATGTTATCTGGTTTTGCGTCACCTAACACGTATCCAATAGAATGCAGTCTTCCAATCTCCTCTCCAACCTTAATCAAATGTTCTACTTTACCATCCTTTATCAGTTTTCCAACATTTTCTCCCACAATATATTCTGTTATCAACTGTATTCTATCCAAGTCTACTGCATGAATCTTTGGAACATTAAAACCTGCCTTTCTAAACTCTAAAACCATCCTGTACTCGTTAGCCATCCTCTTTAAAGGTAGAACCTCAAACCTTATGTCAGCAAGTGTTGCTAGGGCTAGAACAGCCCATTTAATGTTCCTAGGATCCTTAAACCTTTTAACAACAACTTCACAAACCCTTTCCCCTGACGTAAAAACATATTTTCTTGCAACATTAACCAACTTGTCTATACCATATCCTCCAATCTTCTCAATCCTGTAGCTGTAATCTTTTCCAAGTTCAAGGTATTCTGCAACCCTCTCCACCCAATTTTTTTCGTTGACAATAAGCTTTCCCTCTGGAATGTTCAAGTAGGCTGAAGGATGCTTTAAATCGTCTAAAGGCTCTATCTTCCCATGTCTTTCAATCTTAGACTTTAGTTCCTCTAATATGATCGATACTCCAACTCTACCACAGTATATGTGTGTGGCATAAGATGTTATATCCCTCTTAGTCTCCTCCACTATAGCCTTCACCTTCCCCATTCTGCTAAAAGAGTTCGGGTCTGAAACCCATATGAGGTCGTCTTCTAAAGTTATGCAACTGTTTTCTCTTGAAAGCTCAAATGCAGCCTTTCTGAAACCGTCTAAACTGTATCCTATATTTTTATCTCTAAACGTTCCCCCATAAGTTTTTGTATAACTGTATGCTGCCGGAGGATAAAATTGCATCCTCCTCCTAAGCTTTTCAAAAAGGAAATATTCTAGTGGAAACTTTATCAAATCCATTAAAGGCTGAAACTTTCCATTAAACTCGCTTAATATTTCAAGAATAACCCTCTTCTTGTACTCTATTTCAACCTCTTCCAAAAACTCTTTTCCAATAAGAGGTTCGTAAACGTTTAGGAACCTTCCTGCAACAAACTCTCCAAGCCAAGACTTTCTAGCGTCATCATAGAGTATTCCCTTCTCCACCGCCAATATAGAGCAGAGGAGAGGCTCCCTAACATACTTGTACCCTATCTTTGCAGTATACTTTCTCAACACTACTATAACATCATAGTCACTGTCAGGCCTAGCGTATCCAGCAACATGTGAGCCGTAAACACATACCGCTATAACATTTCCTACACCATATTCTTCAAAAACGGTTTTGAGAATAGTCTCCTTAACACTTTCTTCAATCATCAGACTAGACCCGCCCTTTTCTCAATCTCCCTAATCTTTAAAAGAAGTATTGGATCAAATTTTGAAGCCAAGATCATGTTCACGGGAATCCTAACCACATTCTCTTCTGGAGGAAGTTGGACGACAGGCCTACCCCTATTAATCCAATCTGAAAGGGTCTTATCCTTCAACCTCTTATCCTCGAACCCGTCAGCAAACTTTTTCCTAATGTTCCTGATAAGCCTCTTATCAGAATAAACGTGCTCAGGCTTAATCGTCTTCTCAAGATCACTGTACAAGGTTTCGAACACACTTTCCCTAACTTCATCGGATAAGACTTCGAACTTCGAAATCCTTCTAACAAGGTCAAGGTAGTGGAGAAACTCGTGCGCTAGAACCGCCTCTATAGAAGATTTTGAACCATATTTTAAGAGTGCAGCAGAAACTTGTACAACAATATCAAGCCCACTGGGTGCAGCATATGGAATTGTTCTAGCATAATATACTGCAATTCCCCCTCCAACATCAAAGTAGATTGGAAGAATAGGCTCAACATAATATTCTGGAAAATTTATTCCAGAAGCCTCTTCAACACTCTTAACACACTCTTCTAAAACATTAACCTTTTTAAAAATACTTGAAATAAACCTTTTATCAAATAGGCTTACAATCTTTGGATCCTCGAACCTAAACAGTCTGTTCAATCTCCTTCAACAGAACCATAGACATGCACTCTAAAAAATATTTTTTACACTAAACAAAATTTTCTAAAAATTCCTTCCGCCCATCATCTAGCCTACTATTTTAGCAGCGAAAACTTTCTCAAACTCTGTCTCCTTTTAAGCTGTATGAACGTTTCAGTATGGCTTACACCAGGTAAGACGGCGATCTTCTTAGAAACAACACTGTACAAGTCCTCTAAACTCTTCACATGTGCTTCAACAAAAAGGTCGAACCTTCCAGTAACCTCTGCCACGGACACAACCTCAGGCACTTTAACTATTTCCTCGACAACCTTCTCCCTCTCCAGAGATTCAACATTTATCCCGATAAAAGCCTGAACATTTAAGCCAAGAGCCTCCTCGTTGGCCTCAATGGTCAGCCTCTTTATAACACCCCTCCTCAGAAGCCTCTTAACCCTACTATACACCTTAGACTGTTTAACGCCAAGCTTCTTCGCCAGCTTAGGAATAGAGATTCCAGCATTCTCACTAAGCTCGTCCAAAATCTTTAAATCCAGTTCATCCAGCCTCTTCATACCGACCACACTACCTATGGAAAAGGTAAAATATAAACAAAATGGTTGCAAAAAGGCAAAAAAGAAAACTATAATATAAAAG
>Ga0078972_1002782_pt1 | contig 55976 bp, 52 predicted proteins | sample YelNatPaOPGAMG01_FD_67568 | JGI IMG/M metagenome (GOLD analysis project Ga0078972, IMG submission 67568) | Hot spring thermophilic microbial communities from Obsidian Pool, Yellowstone National Park, USA - OP-RAMG-01 (SPADES assembly) (version 2) | ecosystem: Environmental > Aquatic > Thermal... | reverse complement strand
GTGACTTTTGGGGCGGTTCGGGGTCGGCGGCCTGCCAGGAGTTCATCACCGCGTTGGGCCGCAACTTCCAGGTCATCTACGAACAAGCCAACGCCCACGGCCAAAAGGTGCAGACCGCCGGCAACAACATGGCGTCCACCGACAGTGCGGTGGGCTCCAGCTGGGCCTGACCACTCACCCGAGTCGCGGCAGCACCCAGCTGGGCGTGCTGCCGCGATTCGTGGTGTTAAATCGAATCGAACAACGGGAGCAGTGAATGGACCAACAGGGCACCCGAACCGACATCACCGTCAATGTCGAGGGGCTCTGGATGCTGCAAGCGCTCCTGGACATCCGCCACGTCGCACCCGAGCTGCGGTGCCGGCCATACGTCTCCACTGATTCCAGCGACTGGCTCAACGAGCACCCGGGTATGGCGGTCATGCGTGACAGCGGCATCGTCGACCGCGAAGGAACCGTCAAGCCAGACCTGGCTGCTCGGATGAGCGTCCTCGCCGCGCCCGACCTTGAGATCATTGCGCTGCTTTCGCGCGGCAAGCTGCTCTACGGCGTCAAAGAAAAAGACGAAGGCGAAGAACAACAAGAAGAACAAGTCGGGTCTCGCGACATTCCCGACAACGAGTTCCGCGTCGTCTTGGCCCGCCGAGGCCAGCACTGGGTATCGGCGGTCCGGGTGGGCAACGAGATCACCATCGACGACGTCGCCGTCACCGACACCGCCTCGATTGCTGCGCTGGTGTTCGACGGCCTGGAGTCGATCCATCATGCCGACCCCGCCCAGATCAGTGCGGTCAACGTACCTCTGGAAGAAATGCTGGAAGTGACGAAAGCGTGGAAGGAAGCCGGGTTCAACGTGTTCTCCGGCGGTGACCTGCGCCGATTGGGCATCAGCGCGGCCACCGTAGCTGCGCTGGGGCAGGCGCTATCAGATCCCGCGGCCGAGGCCGCGGTGTATGCCCGCCAGTACCGCGACGACGCCCGGGCGCCCAGCGCGTCGGTGCTGTCGCTCAAGGACGGATCGGGCGGGCGCATCGCGATGTACCAGCAAGCACGCACCGCCGGCTCGGGCGAGGCCTGGTTAGCCATCTGCCCGGCCACGCCACAGCTAGTTCAGGTCGGCGTAAAGACGGTTCTAGAGACCTTGCCCTACGGCGAGTGGAAAACTCATCGAAGAGTTTAGCAAACGGCACCGCGAAACTGCCTGTTTGTGAACATATTTAACGTCCACGTTTCGCCGCGGTGCACACCAATGTTTTAGAATCGGTGGGAAAATAGGGCGCTGGAACCATCAGAGATAACGAGGCAAGCACGTGGATTCACAAATCGTCGACAAGGGAGCACCACGATGACCGCTGTGGTCGAGGTACAACAGCCAGGCATCGAGGCCGTCTCGGCGCCGCAAGCCGCAGTGGTCGCCATCATGGCCGCCGGCGTGCAGATAGGGGTCCTGCTGGACGCCCACGCGCCGGTCTCGGTGATGATCGACCCGCTGGTCAAGGTGGTCAACAACCGGCTCCGCGAGCTCGACGTCGCACCGCTGGAGCCCACCGGGCGCGGGCGGTGGGCGCTGTGCCTGATTGACGGCACACCGCTGAAGCCCGCGCAGTCGCTGAAAGAACAGGACATCTTCGACGGAGACCGCCTGTGGCTGCGCTTCGTCGAGGACACCGAACGGCGCTCCCAAGTCATCGAGCACATTTCAACCGCGGTAGCGGTGAACCTGTCCAAGCGGTTCGCCCCGATTGACCCGGTGGTCGCGGTGCAGGTCGGCGCGGCGATGCTGGCGGTGGGAGTTTTGATGACGACCGGCCTGCTGGGCTGGTGGCGGTGGCGCGATGAATCCTTGCTCACGACGGTCTTTGCGGCAGTGGTGGCGGTGCTGATGCTGACCGTGGCAACGCTTGCACTGATGCGGGCGGAAACGGTGGAGGATCGCCGGGCCGGCGACATGTTGCTGCTGAGCGGGCTGGCGCCGCTGGCGATGGCGGCGGCCGCGGCGCCTCCCGGTCCGGTCGGGGCACCGCATGCAGTGTTGGGCTTCGTGGTCGCCGGGGTGGCCTCGGCACTGGTCATGCGGCTCACGGGTCGTCGGCTGGCGATCTACACCGCGATCGTGACGATCTGCACGGCGGTGACCGTGGCGAGCCTGGCCCGGATGGTGCTGGGCACCGGGGCCGTAACGCTGATGACCTGTGTGCTGCTGGCGTGTGTGCTGGGCTATCACGGCGCGCCGTCGCTGGCACGGTGGCTGTCGGGCATCCGGTTGCCGGTGTTCCCGTCGGCCACCAGCCGCTGGGTGTTCGAGGCGCGACCGGATCTGCCCACCACGGTGGTGGTCGCCGAGAGCGGGAAGCCGACCCTGGAGGGACCAGCGTCAGTGCGCGACGTGCTGGCGCGATCCGAGCGCGCCCGGGCGTTCCTGACGGGCCTGCTAACGGGCATGGGCGTGCTGATGGTGGTGTGCGCCGTGGGACTGTGCAACCCGCACACCGGGCAGCGCTGGCTGCCGGTGCTGCTGGCGACGTTCACGGCCGGTTTCCTGCTGCTGCGCGGACGGTCCTACGTCGACCGGTGGCAGTCGATCACGCTGGCGGTGACGGCGGTGACCATTGTCGTGGCCGTGGTCACCCGGTATGTGCTGGTGTTGGCATCGCCGATTGTCACGTCGGTGGGCGCGGCGATCCTCGTACTGGTACCGGCAGCCGGTCTCACGGCCGCGGCCGTGGTCCCCAACACCATCTACAGCCCACTGTTCCGCAAGATGGTCGAGTGGGTCGAGTACCTCTGCCTGATGCCGATCTTCCCGCTGGCGCTGTGGTTGATGAATGTCTATGCGGCGATCCGCTACCGGTAACAGCCGCCGCAGCGGTCGCGTGATCGCAGCCGGTGCCGCCGTTCTGCTGGTTGCCGCCGGCACCTTCGTCGGTCTCCCACCGGCGTCGGCGGTCGATCGTCCGGTGATCGATCCGGCCGCGGTGCCGCCCGACGACCCACCCGGCCCGTTAGTGCCGATGCGGCAATCCGCGTACTGCACCGAAGTCGGGGTACTACCCGGAACTGACTTCCGGGTACAGCCCAAATATATGGACATGCTGAACCTGCCGGAAGCCTGGCGGTTCGGCCGCGGCGGCGGCGTCAAGGTCGCCGTCATCGACACTGGGGTGTCCCCACACCCGAGACTGCCGCACCTGGTCGGTGGTGGGGACTACGTGGTGGCCGGGGGTGACGGGCTGTCGGACTGCGACGCCCACGGCACGATCGTCGCATCGATGATCGCTGCCGAGCCGGCGACCGGCGCACCATCGCCCGGCCCGCCGCGTAAACCACCGCCGGTTCCGACTAACGAGCCGCCACCTCCGCCGCAGACGGTGACGTTGTCACCGCCGGCACCCACGACGGTGATCGTTCCTCCGCTCAATCCGCCGGAGGACGAGGGGCTGCTGCCGTTGCCACCGCAGTTCGGCGCGCCACCGCCGAACGCCCCCTCGGCAGCCGGCGGGTCCGGCGCGATCGTCGCGCCTGGATATTCCGGGGGCGGGCGGGTGGTCGCCGCAGACCATACCCGCCCGGCCACACCGCCGCCGGACCAGCCCAGCGACGCGTTCAGCGGGGTGGCCCCGGACGTGGAAATAATCTCGATTCGCTTCACCAGTGCGGCCTTCAGCCCCAAGGACGCCTTCCCCGCCAACACCGATCCGCAGACTGCGCAAAAGATCGACAAAATCCGCACGCTGGCGCGGGCGATCGTGCACGCCGCCGACATGGGGGCGTCGGTCATCAACCTCTCCGAGGTGGTGTGCATGAGTGCGCGCAACATCATCGACCAGCCGGACCTGGGTGCCGCCGTCTACCACGCTGCGGTCGACAAGGACGCAGTTGTCGTCGCCGCCGCAGGTGATACCAGCCAGCAAGACTGCAAGGAAAACCCTGCCTATAACCCGTTGCAGCCCAACGATCCTCGCGATTGGAACGGTGTGAACACGGTTGTGACCCCGTCGTGGTTCAGCAACTACGTACTCACCGTCGGCGCAACGGATGCCAGCGGTACCCCGCTGGACAAGGCAAGTTTGGCCGGGCCGTGGGTGTCGATCGCCGCGCCGGGCACCGATGTCGAGGGACTCTCACCGCGCAGCGACAACCTGATCAACGCCATCGACGGACCTAACAACACCTTGCTGGTGCCATCCGGAACGAGTTTTTCGACGGCAATCGTGTCGGGGGCCGCGGCCCTGGTGCGGGCCAAGTACCCACAGTTGTCGGCCCAGCAGGTCATCGATCGCCTGCTGCGGACGGCCACACCACCGGCTCGTGGAGTGGACAACCAGATCGGCTACGGCGTGCTCGACCTGGTCGCAGCGCTCACCTGGGATGTACCCGCCGGTCCGCCGCCGCCGCCGAAGGCGTTGGCCGCGCCGCTGCAGCTGCCGCCACCACCTGCTCCGCGCGATATGACGCCTGTCTGGGTGGCCGCCGCGGGACTGGTAGCCGCCTTACTGGTCGCCGGTGCATTCTTCGGCGGCGGGCGGCTGATGCGACGCTGGGGAAGGCGGTCATGAAAGCGCAAAACGGGTTTGCCGTGACCCTGCAGTGGCAGCGTGTCACCGCGGTGTTCCTGGTCGATGTCGCAGTTTTGGCGCTTGCCAGTCACTGCCCCGACGCCTGGCAGAAAGGCCACGCCGCGTGGTGGGTAGGTGTCGGTCTGGCGACGGTGATCGCGATCGCGGGCCTGGTCACCCGCCGGGGCATTCCGCTGGCGTCGATACCGGTTGTGGGGATCCGGAACTGGTATGCTGATCCCCAGGCACTAGCCGCCGCATGCACGCAACCCATCGACCACCGGCGCCGCTTCAGCCGTGAGGTGGTGGGCATCCGCGCGTACCGCGATCGGCTGGTCACGGTGATCGCCGTCGATGATGCCGCGTACGCATCGGGGCGGCATCACCAGGAGGCGGCACCGGACACCGGGCTGGCGATCAGGGCGGTGGTTGCCGCGCTGCGTCAGTTCGACGTCCGCCTCGACTGCATTGACATCGTCTCGGCGGCAACAGAACACGAATACAACACCTGGCTGGTTTTGCGGATGGATCCGCAGCACAACACCGCTGCGGTGGCGGCTCGTGATTCGCTGGCGGCTACCGTGGCTGCCGCCACCGAGCGGCTGGCTCACGACCTCGACGGTCAGCAATGCCGGGCCCGCCCGCTGACCGCCGCCGAGATCGCCGACATGGATGCCGCGGTAATGGCGGGACTGGCGCTCGACCGGATCCGGACCCACTGGAGCTACCTACGCCACCCCGACGGGTATGTCACCAGCGCCTGGATATCGCCGCGCGACATTACCGGGGACGTTCTCGGCGCGCTGGCGTTACCCGACACCGAGACTACCGTGGCGACGATCCGGCTCGCCGCCCAGCGCGACACCATTCAGGTGGCGGCGTTCGTGCGCTATCACAGCGCCAAGCGCCTTCCGAAATCCGCTTTGAACCAGCTGAATCGGCTCACCGGACGTCAGCTGGCCGCGTTGCGCATGAGTTTGCCGGCACCGGAATCCGGTCGGCCATTGCCCATACCGGGCCGCCAGCTGGACGAGGCCGACGATATCGTGATACGCCTCGGCCACGCGGCGGCGCCTACGTACTCCCCGAGCCCCGCTGGAACTCCGCTATGACCCGGCCGCAATCCGCTACGGATGCGCGCAACGCGTTGGTCGCCGGTCTACTGGCTTCCGGTATCTCGGTCAACGGACTCCAGCCGAGCCACAACCCGCAGGTGGCGCAGCAGATGTTCACCACGGCGACCCGGCTCGATCCTGACATGTGCGACGCCTGGTTGGCGCGGGTGCTGGCCGGGGATCAAAGTCTCGAGGTGCTCACCAATGCTTGGGAGACCGTCAACACATTCGGGTGGGAGATCCGCCGGCTTGGCCTGACCGATCTGGAGTTTCGTCCCGAAGTATCCGACGGACTGTTTCTTCGGCTGGCGGTCACCAGTGTGGAGTCGCTGGCTGCCGCCTATGCCGCGGTTCTCACCGAGGCCAAACGCTACGAGGAGGCGTCGCGGCTGCTCGACGGCACCGAGCCGCGGCACGCGTCCGAAGCTGAGCTGCTCACCTACGTCCGGGGAGTGCTGCATTTCCGTACCGGCCGCTGGCCGGATGTGCTGGCCCAGTTCCCGCCCGCCACGCAGTGGCGGCACCCCGAGCTGAAAGCGGCCGGGGCGGCGATGGCCACCACGGCGTTAGCGTCGCTGGGTGTGTTCGAGGAAGCCTGCCGCCGTGCACAAGAGGCGATCGAGGCCGACCGGGTGCCCGGCGCGGCCAACGTCGCGCTCTACACCAAGGCGATGTGCTTGCGGCACTTGGGCCGCGAGGATGAGGCCGTCGAGTTGCTGCGCCAGGTGTATTCGCGGGACGCCAAATTCGCGCCGGCCCGTGAAGCTCTGGACAACCCGAACTATCGGCTGGTACTGACCGATCCCGAAACCATCGAGGCCCGGTCGGATCCCTGGGACCCCGACAGCGCACCCACCCGCGCACAGACCGAGGCCGCCCGTCATGCCGAGATGGCCAGAAAGTATCTGGCCGAAGGCGACGCCGAGCTCAACGCCATGCTGGGCATGGAACAGGCCAAACGCGAGATCAAGCTGATCAAGTCGACGACCAAGGTCAATCTGGCCCGCGCCAAAATGGGCCTGCCGGTGCCGGTGACGTCGCGGCACACTCTGCTGTTAGGCCCGCCCGGCACCGGGAAGACAACGGTCGCCCGGGCGTTCACCAAGCAACTGTGCGGACTGACTGTGCTGCGCAAGCCGCTAGTGGTAGAGACCAGCCGCTCAAAGCTGTTAGGCCGCTATATGGCCGATGCCGAGAAGAACACCGAGGAGATGCTCGAAGAGGCGCTGGGCGGTGCCGTCTTCTTCGACGAGATGCACAATCTGCATGAGCGTGGCTACTCCCAGGGCGACGCCTACGGCAACGCGATCATCAACACCCTGCTGCTGTACATGGAGAATCACCGTGACGAGCTGGTGGTGTTCGGCGCAGGTTATGCCAAAGCGATGGAGAAGATGCTGGAGGTCAACCAGGGTCTGCGACGCCGCTTTTCGACGGTGATCGAGTTCTACAGTTACAATCCAAAGGAACTGATCGAGCTGACCCAGCTGATGGGCCGGGAGAACGAGGACGTGATCACGGACGAGGCGGTCGACGTGTTGTTGCCCGCATACACGAAGTTTTACAACGACGAAAGCCTCTCTGCAGACGGTGATCTGATTCGCGGGATCGACGTGCTGGGCAATGCCGGCTTCGTGCGCAACGTGGTGGAGAAAGCCCGCGACCATCGTAGTTTCCGTCTTGACGACGAGGATCTCGACGCCGTGCTGGCCAGCGATGTCGAAGAGTTCAGCGAAGCGCAACTGCGCCGGTTCAAAGAATTGACCCGAGAAGACCTGGCCGAGGGACTCAGCGCAGCGGTCGCCGAAAAGACGACCGAATAACTCACAGTACCCGCCCGATCCTGCGACCCGCCGCGCTGATACTCCGGACTTCCGCCGATCGACAAGAGCGTCGTGGCGCAGAGACTTTCGACCTGGATCAGCAAACAGGCGCTAGCTAGCCTGCCGTCCAGCCACTGTCTGCCCCGTCGTCGGGGCTGACGCCGACCAAACACCGCAGCCGGATTTTCGATAAATTACCAACGCGTTTCGGGTTGACTCCTGTCGGTATTGGTGTCAGTATTGCCGGTGCAAGCACCTCGCTAGGTGAGGCGTCTGCACCGGACAAAGGCCACTGACCCCGAACGTCGAGAGACGCCCAGGGTCAGGACAGCTCCTCCCGGCTTAAGGGTTGAGCCCAAGTGGCTTCCGGATGGTGATCCGGATACGCCGTGCAGTGCCGAAGCTCTGACGAGAGGGGTGCCGCGCCCGGAATGTCATCCGGGAGGCCTCATCCCGTTGTGTGACACACTGGCACCCCCGTGTGCCCTGGCCGTGAGGAGGTGAGAGCGAGATGAGTCCCGGCGATAGTCCCTATCCGAGTCCGATGATCATTTCGTTCGGATCCGGCCCCGGCATCGTTTTCATCATCTGAATCGGCTTGTACCGCTTCAGTTAACGCACGCACGCCTCGATTTCGCTTGCGCGCGTGTCCATGTCGTGCTCTGGTACGGCCTCAGTCCTTACTTCAGGCTGCGCAAATTAAGGAGAACCCCATGTCATTCACCACTGTCGAGCCGGACGTGTTGGCCGGTGCGGCAAGTCATTTGCAGGGTATCGGGTCGGCGTTGGCGGCGCAGAACGCGGCTGCGGCTGGTCCGACGACGGGTTTGGTGCCGGCGGCTGCCGATGAGGTGTCGGTCGTGACTGCGGCGCAGTTCGCGGCGCATGCACAGTCCTACCAGGCCATCAGTGCACAGGCGGCGGCGATCCACGAGATGTTTGTCGACGTGTTGCGGGCCAGCGCGGGTTCGTATGCGGCGACCGAAGCGGCCAATGCGGTGGCAGCTTTGTGAGTGTTGGAGGTCTGGCCGTGATGGATTTTGCTGCCCTGCCGCCGGAGGTGAATTCGGCCCGGTTGTACGCCGGTCCTGGTCCGGGGCCGATGCTGGCCGCGGCGCAGGCGTGGAGCGGGTTGGCGGCGGAGTTGCGATCGGCTGCGGCTGGCTACGGCTCGGTGGTGTCGGGTTTGACCGGCGGTAGCTGGTTGGGGCCGGCGTCGAGGGCGATGGCGGCGGCGGCCGCCTCCTACGTCGGGTGGATGAACAACACCGCCGCGCAGGCTGAGCAGGTTGGGGCCCAGGCGCAGGCCGCGGCGGCGGCCTACGAGTCGGCGTTTGCCGGGGTGGTACCGCCGGCGATGATCGCGGCCAACCGCGCCCAATTGGCTGCACTGGTGGCCACCAACGTTTTCGGGCAAAACAGTGCGGCGATCGCGGCCACCGAGGCCCACTACGAGCAGATGTGGGCCCAGGACGCCGCGGCAATGTACGGCTATGCGGGAGCCTCGGCGGCGGCCAGCCGGCTGACGCCGTTCACCGCGCCGGCGCCGACGACCACCGGCGCCGGGCTGGCCGCCCAGGGTGCGGCGGATGCGGCCGTGTCGGGCAGTTCTCAAGCCACGACGGCGTCGACCCTGTCGTCTCTGTCGTCGCTGCTGACCGGGGCGCTGAGCGGGACGAACGGTTCGGCGGTGGGCACGTTTTTGGGGGGCAACTTCTTTAGCACCATGGTGGTCAACGGGGCGATTGCGGGGGGACCGTTCAATCCGCAGTTCTTGATCATGTCCACGGTGGCCAGCATCAACGCGATGAACACCCTCAACGCCAAGATGTCGCCTGCGGCTTCGACGTTGCTGCCGGGGTTGGGTGGGTTGTTGGGTTTGCCGAGCGGTGGCGCGGTGCCGCCGGCGGGAGTGTCGGAGGCGTCGGCGGGGTTGGGCCAGGCCGGGCGGATGGGGTTGCTATCGGTGCCGCCGAGCTGGGCCGCGGCGGCGTCGAGCCCGTGGGATTCGGCACTGGGCGCGACCCCGCTGGTCGCCCCACCGGCTGCGGCCGCGGGCGGGCCGGGCGGGGTGGCCTCGCCGCTGGCGCAGGCGGCTGGACGGTTGCGTCGCCCGATCCCCAAGTACGGGTTTCGGCCGCGGGTGATGCCGCGCCCGCCGGCTGCTGGATGACCGATCGAACAGGGAGAAGCTTTGATGACCGATTTTGCGGTGGTGCCACCGGAGGTGACCTCGGCCCGGCTGTATGCCGGTCCGGGTGCCGGACCGATGCTGGCTGCCAGTGCGGCCTGGCGCACGCTGGCCAGCGAGTTACGCTCGGCGGCGGCCGCTTACCGCGCGGTGGTGTCGGGGTTGACCGGTGGTAGCTGGTTGGGGCCGGCGTCGGTGTCGATGGCGGCCGCGGCCGCACGCCAGGTGGGCTGGCTCAACACTACTGCCAACCAGGCCGAGCAGACCGCAGCGCAGGCGCAGGCCGCGGCCGGCGCTTACGAAGCCGCGATTGCCGCCGCGGTACCGCCGGCGGTGATCGCGGCCAACCGCGCCCAGTTGGCCGCGCTGATGGCCGGCAACGTTTTCGGGCAAAACAGCGCGGCGATCGCGGCCACCGAGGCCCACTACGAGCAGATGTGGGCCCAAGACGCCGCGGCGATGTACGGGTATGCGGGCGCCTCGGCCGCGGCCAGTCGGCTGACGCCGTTCACCGCGGCGCCGACCAGCACCGCCGCGCCGACCACCACCGCCGCGGCGGCCGGCAGCACGTCCCCCGCGTCGCAGCTGGCCACCTGGCTGGGGCTCGCACCGGGGTCGGATACCGCCACCACCGGGCTGGCCGGGCTGCTCAACTACCTCGACGGCAACAACGGGTCGCTGCTGGGCAGCTTCCTCAATGACGCCACCGTCGCTAACTTCTCCAACGGCTTGACCACCAGCGGGTTGACCAACCCGACCACCATGCTCGATTCGGGGATGGCGTTGATCTACCTGCTGCCCGCCATGGCGGCCTCCAGCGGAATGTTGTCATCGACCGCGCCGCTGACCGCCGGCCTCGGGCTGGCGGCTCCGGCCGCCGCGGCGCTGGGCCCGGCGAGCCTGCCGGGACTGGCCGCGGCCTCGGCGGCGCTGGGTCACGCAGTCCCGCTGGGCGCGCTGTCGGTACCGCACGGCTGGGCCGCCACCGCGCCGGCCTTCACCAAGATCGCCGCGCAACTGCCCGGTGCCAGCAGCCTCAGCCCGGCCCTGGGCGCCACCCCCCTGGTAGCCCCCGACGCCCCGATGGGCCTGCCCGGAATGCCGGTAGCAGGAACCGCGGCCATGGCCGCCCACCACATGGAAGAGGAACCGCTTTACGGATTTCGTCCCATCGTCATGGCACGCCCCCCCGCAGCCGGTTAGCACTCGGGAACGCCCCCGCGCCCAGGCGCACTCCCGGGCTCCAAGGCAGTCACCGCTTCCAGGAGAGGAGTACACAATGTCGACCCGTTTTATGACCGACCCGGATGCCATGCGCGACATGGCGGGCCGGTTCGACATGCACGCCCAAACCGTCGAGGACGAAGCCCGCAAGATGTGGGCCTCCTCGGTCAACATCGCCGGGGCCGGCTGGAGCGGCACCGCCCAGTCGACGTCCTACGACACGATGGGTCAGACGAACCAGGCGTTCCGCAACATCGTCACCATGCTGCATGGGGTGCGCGACGGGCTGATCCGCGACGCCGGCCACTACGAAACCCAAGAACAAGCCTCTCAGCAGATCCTGAGCAGCTAGGGGAACCCAGCCATGTCCATCAACTACCAGTTCGGCGACGTCGACGCGCACGGCGGGACCATTCGCGCCCAGGCCGCCGCCTTGGAGGCCGAGCACCAGGCCATCATCCGCGACGTGTTGGCCGCCGGTGACTTCTGGGGCGGTTCGGGGTCGGCGGCCTGCCAGGAGTTCATCACCGCAGTGGGCCGCAACTTCGCGGTCATCTACCAACAAGCCAACGCCCACGGCCAGAAGGTGCAGACCGCCGGGTCCAACATGGCGTCCACCGACTCCGCCGTCAGCTCCAGCTGGGCCTAGGCCGCCCCTGAATATCCGGCGCACCTGGTGCGCCAAGAAGGGACTCTCCATGAGCAAGCCCGTTGCCACGCCGAAGACCACCGGCACCAGCACATCGTTGATCCACGTGTCTCAGGTGTTGCGTCGCCCCGTTCTGACCCCGCCCGGTGAGGAGGTAGGCCGTGTTGAGGACATCGTCGTTCGGCTGCGCCGCGCACACAGCTACCCGCTGGTGACCGGTCTGGTGACCGCACTCGGTGGCCACCGGGTATTCGCCGGAAGCAGATCCATCCCGGTCGTCGACGACGAGGACCGGCCGCCAGGCATCGTCACTATCGACGACGTACTCAAAGCTGTCATTCCCGACGACTGGCGTCGACGAGGAACCGAACCAAGCCCGGTGCGCGAACCGGTTTCGTTGACCGGCCAGCCGGTGCCTGCCGTCGCTCAAGGAGGTGGCCCGCTGTGACCGCAGTCGACCCCACGACTATCGACACTACGCCGCCGGTATCGCTGCGCACCGCGCTGCTGGACCGCGCTGACACCGGTCACATCGAAGGCGCATTCGGTCGAATTAGGTTTGGCAACAACGATTTTCCGCGCACTCTGAAGTTTCGATTCGGTGCTTTGCTGGCGATCGCCGGCCCTGGTTTGATCGTCATGGTCGGCGATAACGACGCCGGCGGGGTGGCCACCTACGTGCAGGCCGGGCAAAATTACGGTTATTCCCTGCTGTGGGTGTTGTTGCTGTTGATCCCGGTGCTGATCGTCAACCAGGAGATGGTGGTTCGGCTCGGCACGGTCACCGGGGTCGGACACGCCCGGCTGATCAACGAACGTTTCGGTCGCGGCTGGGGCGCTTTCTCCGTCGGCGACCTGTTCCTGCTGAACTTTTTGACACTGATCACCGAATTCATCGGGATCATGTTGGCAGCCGACTACCTGGGCATCTCTCGATATGTCGTCGTGCCATTCGCCGCCGCGGCGTTGATCGCCATCATGACCACCGGCAGCTTCCGCCGCTGGGAACGCGCGATGCTGATGTTCGTGGCGATCACGCTGCTGCAAATTCCCATGGTGTTGATGTCCCATCCGGATTGGGGGCAGGCGAGCAAGGCTTTTGTCACCCCCGGTGTAGCCGGCGGCGTCACCTCGGATGCGTTGCTGTTGGTCATCGCCATGGTCGGGACCACGGTCGCGCCCTGGCAGCTGTTCTTTCAGCAGTCCAACATCGTCGACAAGCGCATCACGCCGCGCTTCATCGGCTACGAACGGTTGGACACCACGTTGGGAGCTTTGGTCGTGGTGATCGGGGCGGCAGCCTTGATGATGACCGGCGACTGGGCCGCAAGGGTCACCCACAGCCGGGGGCGTTTCGTCGACGCGGGTGCGCTTGCACATCTACTGGGCCAACACAACCCGGTCCTCGGGTCGGTGTTCGCAATCGTGTTGCTCGATGCCTCCATCATCGGTGCCGCGACGGTGACTCTGGCCACCAGCTACGCGTTCGGCGATGTGTTCGGCCTCAAACATTCGCTGCACCGCGGCTTCGCCGAGGCCAAACCGTTCTACCTGTCCTACACGGCGATGGTGGTGATCGCCGCTGCGGTCGTGCTTTTCCCCGGTGCGCCGCTGGGGTTGATCACCACCGGCGTGCAAGCCCTGGCGGGGCTGTTGCTGCCCAGTGCAACCGTCTTTTTGCTCCTGCTGTGCAACGACCGGGAAGTCCTGGGTCCCTGGACGAATCGGCCATGGCTCAACGTCGTGGCCGGCATCATCGTCGGCGCGTTGCTGCTGCTATCGGGGATCCTGATGACGACCACCGTTTTCCCCCATCTCGACATCGTCTCCATCGCCGACGACTTCGCCGGCGGTTGCGCCGGCTGCGCCGCGATCATCGGGATCGCGTTGTGGTGGTTCGGCCGGCGCCAGCCCAAAGCTCCGATGCCCGGGCCGCTGTTCCGCCAGTTCAGCAAGGGCGAGCGGGACAGCTGGCGGATGCCGCCCCTGGCTCTGCTGGAGCCGGCCACCTGGTCGGTGGGAACTCGGCTGGGCATGGTGGTGCTGCGCGGCTACCTCGTCGTCGGAGCGATCCTGTTGGCAGTCAAAGCCATCCAACTCGGCAATGGCTGACCTCGGCTAGCCCCCGGTATCCGGCGTCAACAATCACGCGGAGGAATGAATCGTGAAGATCACGGCACTGGTCTCAACACCCGTCGCGGGAGCCACGCTGGCTGCGGCGATCGCGCTTGCCGCAGCCGCAGCTGCGGACCCCGCCGGCCGCGACGACGACTTCCTCGCCGCTCTCCGGCAAGCCGGCATCACCTACCGCACCGCACCCGAAGCCGTAGCGGTGGGCCGGGCGGTGTGCGGGTTGATGGATGCTGGTACTCCCGGTGTCGCTGCTGTCAGGCAGGTGGAGAAATCCAACCCTGGATTCACCCTCGTCGGCGCCGCCAAGTTCGCCGTGATCGCCGCGGACAAATATTGCCCCGAACATCTCGACGGTGGTGATGACGACAGTGGTTTCGGCGGCGCCGGGTCGCTGCAGTCCGCGGTGGCCGGCGGCGGCGGACACTGAGGCGGGATGCGCGCCGCGGGTTCGACGAGCACCGAGCACAGCTGGTGGGCTGATCCACACTCCGACGCGCGCGGCCTCACAGCAAATACCCAGCCGCAAGCTAGTCACACGGCAGCGCCTATTGAGTACGCTTCAGCTCGCGACAGGAGACCGCTATGAGCAGCGAGGGCCAGTTCGGTGACGTCGACGGGCACGGCGCGTTGATGCGCGCCCGAGCCGCCGCAGTCGAGGCCGGGCCTGGGGCGGCGCGGGTTCGGTGACCGCCGAGCAAGCCAAAAAGTGCTCATACCCGGCACTACCGTGGTCTACGCCGTCAGCTCCGGCTGAGCCCGACACGAAACTACTGCGCAGCGCACCTGCAACGGTTCGCGATTCCCCGCCACGGCGTCGCGTGTCGGTCGCCTATCGCCAAATCCGGTTAAAAATCGCCCATCTCACGACTGAGATGGGCGATGCGAATTGTCGGAACGGTCCGAGCGCAGGCGTTTCGGCCCATCGACAACGGCGAGAACATCTGCAACGGCTTTACCGAGGGTCATACCGTGTGCACTGAGTTTCGCGGGTGATTCGCATTGAACTGCAGGCAAACCCGCGGTCAACGACGCGAGTTCTCGCCCCGCACCAAGGATAGACGTACGGCACGGTCAGCGAGTAGGGGTTAAGCGATATGGATTTTGCGGTGTTGCCGCCGGAGGTCAACTCCGGGCGCATGTATACCGGCGCGGGACCCGGCCCGATGCTGGCGGCCGCGGCGGCCTGGGACACACTGGCCGCCGAGTTGCACAACGCGGCCTCCGGCTACGAGTCGGTGATCTCGGGTCTGGCGAGCGGCCGGTGGCTGGGTCCGGCGTCAGCCTCGATGGTGGCCGCGGCCGCTCCGTATATCGCCTGGATGAGCGCCACCGCCGCCCAAGCGGAGCAGGCCGCCACGCAGGCCCGGGCAGCCGTCGTGGCGTACGAGACGGCATTTGCGGCCACGGTTCCACCAGCGGTGATCGCCGCCAACCGTGCCCAGCTGACGGCGTTGATCGCGACAAATATTTTCGGCCAGAACACCCCGGCGATTATGGCCACCGAGGCCCACTACATGGAGATGTGGGCCCAGGACGCCGCGGCGATGTACGGCTACGCCGGCTCGTCGGCGAGCGCTACCCAGATGAAGACGTTCGCCGTGCCTCCGCAGACCACCAACACGGCCGGACAGAGTGCGCAAGCCGCCGCGGTCACCCAAGCCGTCGGCGCCTCGGCGGGCACCGTGCAGTCGACATTGACGCAGGTCACCTCCGCGGTGCCGAATGCGCTGCAAAGTCTCGCCTCCACCAGCTCGTCGTCCACGTCAGGGCCACTGACCGCGATCCTGACCCAGATCAATGCGATCCTGAACAACCTCTTCGGGTACCAAACGCCCTACTCGTATCTTTTTCCCGACGCCGGCGTGCCGCTGCTGCTCGGTGTCCAGAGCTACCTTTTGCCGCAAAACGGGCAAGGTGTCGCCACATTGCTCAGTGGCGCGGGAGCGAAGGCGGCGGCGGTGTTGCCGGCCTCGTTGCTGCCGTCGGCGAGTTCGGCGACCGGGGCGCTGAGCGCGACCATGGGCGGAGGAGCGTCGGCAGTGTCGGCCAGTGCGGGCCATGCGGGCTTGATCGGAGGGTTGTCGGTGCCGCGCGGCTGGGCGACGGCCTCCCCGCTGATCAAGACGGTTGCCGCGATGTCGCCGGACACCGGTGTGGGCGCTGCGCCGACGTCAGCCGCCGAGGCCCCGGGAAGCCTTTCCGGCAATATGGCCCTGTCCAGCATGGCCGGACGCGCTGTCGGCGGAATCGGCACGGGCGGTGTCGCTGCCCGCTCCGGCGTCTCGATCGGGAGCGCCGCGGTCGGAGGCCAACCCAACAGCGTCACGATCATCGTGATACCGCCGGGGGACGACTAGCGGCCCACTCGCTTTCACGCGTCTTTCATGCCTCATGTGTTAGGAGAACAGCTTTGACATCCAAGGCAGTCGGTTTCATCGGCAAAACCAGCGAACTAAGGAGTGGCCCATGTCTTGCGTGACCACACAACCCGAAGCGTTATCGGCGGCGGCCAGCGGCTTGACGAGTATCGGCTCGGCGATGAGCGTCCACAATGCCGCTGCGGCGCCGATGGCCGGCGTGGTTCCGGCGGCTGCCGATGAGGTGTCGGCGCTGACCGCGGCCGTGACCATCCTCGGCGTCAGCGCCGGGTGCTATGCGGCCACCGAGGCCGCCAACGCAGCCGCAACCCGCTAGGAGGCCAACCATGGATTTCGGGGTGCTACCGCCGGAGGTCAACTCCGCTCGGATGTATGCCGGCCCGGGATCGGGGTCGATGGTGGCCGCCGCAGCGGCCTGGGATCGGCTCGCCGCCGAGCTGCAGTCCACGGCGGCTTCCTATCGCTCGATCATTTCGGGGTTGACGTCGGGCTGGCTGGGTCCGTCGTCGGCGGCGATGGCGGCCGCAGTCGCGCCGTATGAGGCGTGGATGGGCGCCACCGCCGTCCAGGCCGAGCAGACGGCCAGTCAGGCCAGGGCGGCCGCCGCGGCGTATGAGACCGCGTTCGCGGCCACCGTGCCCCCGGCGCTGGTCGCCGCCAACCGGTCCCAGCTGGCCGCGCTGTTGGCGACCAACATCTTCGGGCAAAACACCGCGGCGATCGCGGCCACCGAGGCGGCCTACGCAGACATGTGGGCTCAAGATGCCGCCGCGATGTATGGCTACGCTGCCCAGTCCGCCGCCGCTACCCGGATGACGGCGTTCAGTGCGCCGCCGCCCACCACCGATCATGACGGGCTGGAGGCGCAGGCCGCGGCGGCGGCCCAAGCCGGCGGCGCAGCGGCCGGTAACACCGCGCAATCGGTGTTGACGCAGATGATAGCCACCGTGCCCACCGCGCTCGACGGTGTCGCCTCACCCGCCGCGGCGACGGGACCGTTGTTGTCGGCGCTGACCGCGCTGAACAACGTCACCGCACAGTTGAGTGCGCTGATACCGATTTCGAGCAGCCCGTTGGCTACGCAGATCTCCACTTTCTTCGGCAATATCGCAGGAAAATTCATCCTTCCGGCTAACGACGCTCTGATCAACGTCATCATGGGGATGGTCATTTTCCAGAAGCTTTTCCACCCCGCCGGATTGGCCGGAGCGCTGGAGGGACTATTGCCGCAACTGGGGGCCGGGCTGGGGGAGGCCGGAGCGCTCGGCGCAGCCCACCTGGGCACAGCCGCGTCGGCGGTATCGGTGGGTGCGGGCCGTGCGGGTCTGGTCGGCGCATTGTCGGTGCCGCCCAGCTGGGCCGGGGCTACACCGGCGATCAGAATGCTGGCCTCGGCGCTGCCGGGCACCAGCCTTGGCGCCGCACCCACGGTGCTGGAAGCTTCGCCGGTCGGCCTGTTCAGCCAGCTGGGCCTGGCAAGCTTGGCCGGGGGCGCCCTGGGCGGTGCCGCCGCGCAGGTCGGCGCGGCCGGCGCGCGCAAGGTGACCACCAAGCCGGCACAACTTGAGCGGGTTGTCGCCGAATTGTCGGAGCAGCCGGACAACCCGGCGGTACAGCACTGGCATACCGACTCGGCCGGACTCGAGAGCCTGCTCGCCGAACTGTCGCACAAACCCGGCATTCATGCGGTGCACGTGTCCAAAGGCGACCACGGCAAACCCACCTTCGACACACGGAGGAATAAATTGTGAAGGACACGGCTGTGGCGTCGACGCTGGCGGCGGGAGCCGCCCTGGCTGCCGGAGTCGCGCTGGCACTGCCGCTACACGCCGACCCCGGCAGTATCAGCGACGACGCCTTCCTCGCCGCACTCGACAGCGCAGGCATCAGCTACCACGATCCTCACCAAGCCGTCGCGGCCGGCCAGGCGGTGTGCGAGCTGATGGACAACGGCACGTCCGGCATCGCCGTCATCAACGACGTACGGAAGTTCAACCCGGGATTTACCTTGGACGGTGCGGCCAGATTCGCCGCGATCGCGGCCAACAACTACTGCCCCCACCATCTCCAAGACAGCGCCGGCGGCTAGCTCGGTCGACGGGACGCCGCAGCGTCCGAAGGGCCTGCACAGCGGGGACTTCCTGCTCTACGGCGACGTCCACCCGGGTGGTCGGATTTCCCTAGGAAATCTTCGCGACACTCTCGAGGAGGGATGATGGGCCGGTTCTTCCCGGGCAGAACCTTGGCCGGCGTTGCGATCGCGGTCAGCTTGGCCGTTCCTGCGCAGGCCAGCTCGGTTCTCGATGACGGCAATTTTCTCGCGGCCCTGGACAAAGCGGGCATCGCCTACGACAGCGCGGGCCAGGCCGTCGCGGCCGGCAATGCTGTGTGCCAGCTGCTGGCCGAGGGTAGATCGGGGGCAGAGGTCATCTGGCAGCTGGTGATCAGCAACCAGGGACTCAGCAGCGGTACCGCCGCCAGGTTCGCCGGTATCGCGGCAAGCGTCTACTGCCCGCAGTACCTGAAAAACGTCACCACGACCGGCGGTTGACACCGTCGAAGACCGGGCACATCCCTGGTTCCGCGTCGTCGTCGGAGTCGTCCACACTGGAACCGACATCTGACGGGACGGGGAGCGTGTTATGCAGACGCTGGGCATCGCCGATTTCGCGCTGCGCTTGGGCGTCGGACTGGGGTGTGGGGCGCTCATCGGCATCGAGCGACAGTGGCAGGCGCGGCGAGCCGGTCTGCGCACCAATGCGCTGGTGGCGACCGGAGCTACGTTGTTTGTGCTCTACTCGGTCGCCACCAATGACACCAGCCCCACCCGGGTGGCGTCCTACGTGGTGTCCGGGGTCGGGTTCCTCGGCGGAGGTGTTATCCTCCGGGAGGGATTCAACGTCCGAGGGCTCAACACGGCGGCGTCACTGTGGTGCTCGGCGGCGGTCGGCGTGCTGGCCGCCGGAGGGAATTTGATGTTCGCGCTGATCGGCACCGCAGCGGTCATCATGATCCATTTGCTGGGCCGGCCGATCGGCCGCCTAATCGACCGCGACAACGTGGTGGAAGAGGACGAAGACGACCAGCCGTACCAACTGCAGCTGGTGTGCCGTCCGAAATCCGAAAAGTACGCCCGCGCCCAGATTGTGCAGCGCACCAGGAGCAACGACTTCGTGCTGCGCGGAATCCACACCGAGCGGGCGGGCGAGGACAGCGTCGCCTTGACCGCGTACCTGCTCAGCGACGGACACGCGCCAACCCGGCTTGAACAGCTCGTCGCCGAATTATCCTTGCAGCCTGGCGTTCAGACGGTGCACTGGTATGCCGGTGATCAGGACGAACCGATGCCCCCGGTGGCGCGGCCAGGTTGACGGCTGACGTCGTCGGCACGGTGCGCGGACCCAGCAGGTCGACTCGGTGCGCATCCGGCTTGTCTGACAAGCTTGAACCGCTGAGTGCATCACCCGGCCGGTGCCACACCGGCCCTGACGGATCGGAGTGAACGGTGGCTCGCCCGGCATTTTGCACGTTGTCCGCGACGGTCGCCGCCGTGTGGCTGGCCGCCGGTACGGCGCCAACGGCCACGGCTGATCGCGTGGTGGTGTTTCCGGGTATGGAGATTCACCAGGCGGGCCATCTGTGCACGCTGGGCTATGTCGATCCGGCGCGACGGGTAGCGTTCACCGCCGGCCATTGCCACGGTGACGGACCGGTCACCGACAAGAATGACCATGTCATCGGTGCCTCCGCGACGTTCCGGGCCAATACCGCTGACGGCGCTCCGGTGGCCGCCGAGCAGTTTGTCGCCGATTACGAGTCGATCGTGCTGGCCGACGACGTCACGCCCAACAACGTCCTGCCCATCGGGCGTCCGCTGGAATCGGTCCCGGGCGTGGTCGCCCGACCGGGCGAACCGGTCTGCCATTTCGGGATCGTCACCGGCGAAAGCTGCGGAGCCATCGAGAGTGTCAACAACGGCTGGTTCACCATAGGTCGCGGTTTCGATAGCGAGAAAGGCGATTCCGGGGGACCGGTTTACGTGGTCAACGGCCCTGGTCCTGCCGCAATCGTGGGCTTGTTCAACAGCACCTGGGGCGATTATCGTGCCGCGGTGTCGTGGCAGGCGATCGCCCAGCAGGTGGTCGAGGACGTTCAGGGCGCAAGCCCCGGCGCCGCCCCGGCCTCGTAATCGCGTCGGCCGGCGTCCGCGAGTGCGAAGATCGGGATGGACGGGGCCGCAGCACGCAACTCGTGCTCACCAAAACCCCGAGCAAGCCCCGCGATGTGCCCCTTGACCTCCCAATACCACCGGTCCAGGTAGCGTCGTAGCAGTTCCGGCTTGGCGGCGTCGGCCACCTCGGTCGCACGCATGCGCCGGCTGCGCCAGCGTGGGCCGATCTCGACGACACCGGCGGCGCGTACGTTACGCACCCACTGGGTGCAGCCCCGCGGCGACACCAGGTAGTGCACGCCGTCGACGGTCAACACGTTGATCACCACACCGCGGAGTTTCCCGCTTGTGCGGCCGCGGACGCGAAGCGCCCGGGTCCCGGCGATGCTGATCCCCAATTCGGCGAGTCCGCGGATCACCGCATTGACGACGCGGGAAACCTGGCCGGGCCGGTCATATCGCATCGACATCCCACATCCCTACTCGCTTACGCGCTGAACGTCGACAATCAGAGAGCGGTGCTCTCACCAGGCATCACCCTGGCACACCGCCGCCAAAAAAACAAGAGCACTGATCTCTTACGTGCCAGAATTGGCGGGTGGGCAAACGGCACGCAGCCCGTGAGCGCATCGAGGCGCAGATCATCGAGCTCGGCCGACAGCACCTGGTTGACCGCGGGGCGGCCGGGCTGTCGCTGCGCGCCATCGCCCGCGACCTGGGCATGGTGTCCTCGGCGGTGTACCGGTACGTGTCCAGCCGCGACGAGTTGCTGACCCTGCTGCTGGTCGACGGATACTGCGACCTCGCCGATGCCGTCGACGGGGCCCGAGACGCCGTCCCCGAAGTGTGGAGCGACGACGTCGTTGCGATCGCGCATGCTGCTCGCCGGTGGGCACTGGCAAATCCGGCCCGTTGGGCACTGCTGTACGGCAGCCCGGTGCCCGGCTACCACGCGCCACCCGACCGAACGACCCGGCCCGGCACCCGGGTGATCGGCGCACTGTTCGACGCCGTTGCCGCCGGAATCGAGACCGGCGACATCAGGTTGACTAATAGCGTCGCGCCGCAACCTGTCGCGTCAGACTTCGACCACATTCGCCGTGAATTTGGTTTTCCCGGCGACGACCACGTCATGAGTATCTGTTTCACCATCTGGGCCGGAGTGGTCGGCGCGATCAGCCTTGAGGTATTCGGGCAATACGGCGCCGATACGCTGACCGATCCCCAGATCGTGTTCGACAACCAGGTTCGCCTGCTGGTTGGCCTGCTCACACAGCACTGACGCCGACGCCAGAGAGTCCCTGCCTGACCGGTTGCACAACGCGAAGACGTGCACCCGGGGCCCTCGTGACGGGGCTATCCTGCGATGCGATGAGCTTTTCGGATCAGTCACCCATGCAGATAGCCTGGGTCACGACCCGTCTCGGTGCCACCGAAGAGGCGCTCTCGGCGCTGCTGGGCGTCAAGACGTGGATCCGGCTGCCCAATGTCCGCTTTGGTCCTGAAAGCTGCACCTATCGCGGGCGGCCGGCGGATTTTGTCGTAGACATCGCGCTGAGCTATGCCGGCGAGACCCAACTAGAACTGATCGCGCCGGTGTCGGGGGAAAGCATCTACGCCGAATTCCTGCGGGATTGCGGGCCGGGGTTGCACCACATCTGCGTCGAGACCGACGACATCGAGGCTGCGGTGACCGAGGCCGCCGCCAACGGCGGCACGGTGGTGCAACGCGGGACCATGCCAGGCGGCATGGATTTCGCGTACGTGTCGGCCTCGCACGCCGCAGTGCCCTACCTGGAGATCGCGCAGATCGGTCCAAAGATCCGTCGGTTCTTCGACTACATCAAAAAGGAGCAGCGCTGAGCACGCAGATACCCGCGACAGTCGGGATGCACAACGTGGCGTCGTGGTCGGACGACGTCGACGTCGTCGTGATCGGGTTCGGTATCGCCGGCGGTTGCGCAGCGGTCAGCGCGGCAGCGGCCGGTGCGCGGGTGCTGGTGCTCGAACGCGCCGCGGCCGCCGGCGGCACCACCGCGATGGCCGGCGGGCACTTCTATCTCGGCGGCGGCACCGCGGTTCAAAAGGCTACCGGTCACCTCGATTCGGCCGAGGAGATGTACAAATACCTGGTCGCTGTGTCGCGTCAACCCGACCACGTCAAAATTCGCGCCTACTGCGACGGCAGCGTCGAACACTTCAACTGGCTGGAGGATCTGGGGTTTCGGTTCGAGCGCAGCTACTACCCGGAAAAGGCAGTGATCCAACCCAACACCGAAGGGTTGATGTACACCGGCAATGAGAAAGTCTGGCCGTTTTTAAAGCAGGCGGTGCCGGCCCCGCGCGGGCACAAGGTGCCGGTGCCCGGCGACACCAAAGGCGCCAAGCTGGTGATCGACCTGTTGCTCGCCCGCGCCGAGGACCTCGATGTGCCGATCCGCTACGAGACCGGCGCCACCGGGTTGGTCGTCGACGCGTCGGGGGCGGTGACCGGGGTGATGTGGAAGCACTTCGCCGACACCGGCGCGATCCGGGCCGGCTCGGTCATCATCGCCGCGGGCGGGTTCGTGATGAATCCCGAGATGGTCGCCACCTACACACCGAAACTCGCGGAGAAGCCTTTCGTGCTGGGTAACACCTACGACGACGGGCTAGGCATCCGGTTGGGGGTTTCCGCCGGTGGCGCCACCCAGCACATGGACCAGTTCTTCATCACCGCGCCGGTGTACCCTCCCTCGATCCTGCTCACCGGAATCATCGTCAACAAACTCGGGCAGCGATTCGTCGCCGAGGATTCTTACCATTCGCGCACTTCAGGTTTCGTGATGGATCAGCCGGACAGCGTGGCGTTCCTGATTGTCGACGAGGCGCATCTGCGACACCCCCAGGTGCCGTTGGTCCCGTTGATCGACGGCTGGGAAACGGTCGGTGAGATGGAGGCCGCGCTACGCATCCCATCGGGCAACTTGGCGGCGACCTTGAAGCGCTACAACGAGTTCGCCGCCCGCGGCGAAGACCCCGATTTTCACAAGCAGGCGGAATTCCTTGCCCCACAAGATCAAGGGCCATGGGGGGCGTTCGATTTGTCGCTGGGCAAAGCGATGTACGCGGGGTTCACCATCGGCGGGCTGGCCACCTCGGTGGACGGTCAGGTGCTCCGCGACGACGGCACCGTGATCGAGGGCCTGTATGCGGTGGGAACCTGTGCATCCAACATCGCGCAGGACGGCAAGGGGTACGCCAGCGGAACGCAGCTGGGAGAGGGCTCATTCTTCGGCCGCCGCGCCGGAGCGCACGCCGCGAAAGCCGCCAAGCGCCGCCGCGTCTGAAACGAGCGCGAAAAATCACGGGCAGGCTCACGTGATACCCAATAGTTGCACACTCGGCGAGCGGACAGCGTCAGCGGATCAGTTGTGGTGCGAGGCCGATTGCGACGAGGTCGCCACCTGCTGCCCGGTCTGCGGCGAGCGCGGTGGCCGCACATAGACCATCCATGTCGTCACCCCGGCGACGAGATAGAAAACCAAGAAGACCCAATACGCCGAGGTATCTGTTCCGGTGGCCAGATAGGATTGCCGCAGCGCCAGGTTGATTCCCACACCGCCGAGTGCACCGAACGCCGCGACAAAGCCGATCACTGCCCCTGACATGGCTTGCGACCAATGACGACGGTCGGCTTCGCTGACCTCCAGCGAATGACTGCGGGCATCGAAGACCGACGGAATCATCTTGTACACCGATCCATTGCCGATGCCGGCCAAAATGAACAGGATGACGAAGCCGGCGACATAGCCGGTCATGGTGGCGACGGTCGTCGGGCCGGGTGTGTGGTCGTCGTGGGTACTCACACTGACCAATAGCCCGGCACTCAACGCCATTGCCGCAAAGACCGCGAGAGTGACCCGGCTGCCGCCGAGACGGTCGGCCAACCGGCCGCCAAAGATTCGCGACAGCGACCCCAGCGCCGGCCCGATGAACGTGAACTCGGCGGCGTGCAGCGACGCCTGGGCGAGGGTTTGGCCACTGCTCAGAAAGTTGATCTGCAGCACTTGGCCGAACGCAAACGAGAATCCGATCCACGAGCCGAATGTGCCCAGATAGAGCATCGCAAGCACCCAGGTGTCGGTGTGTGACAAGGCCGTCCGTAAGTGTCTGAGGTCCGTGGCGTGCTTGAGGTTGTCCATGTAGCGCGCCGCCCCCAGCGCGACAACGGTCAGCAGCCCCAGGTACAGCCCGCACACCCAATAAGGTTGGCGGTTACCGGCCAGTGCGATCACGATCAGCCCCACCAATTGGATCATCGGAACCCCGAGATTGCCCGCGCCCGCGTTGAATCCCAGCGCGGTGCCCTTGATCCGCTGTGGATAAAACGCGTTGGTGTTGGTCATCGACGCAGCGTAGTTGGCGCCGCCTAACCCGCACAGCGCCGCACACACCAGGTACGGCCACAGCGGCAGGCCGGGGTGGGCCAGCAGCAGTATGGCACCAACAGTGGGAACCATCAGCACCACGATCGAGGCCACCGTCCAGTTGCGGCCGCCGAAAGCGGAAATACCCAGCGAGTAGGGGATGCGCAGACAAGCCGCGACGAAAGTCGCGGTGGCGCCGAGAAGAAACTTGTTAGCCGCAGTGAACCCGTAGACATTCTGGGGCATGAACAGCACCATCACCGGCCACAGGGTCCAGACGCCGAAGGCGATATGGTCACAGGCAACGATCCAGAGCAGGTTGCGGCGGGCTATCGCCTTGTTACCAGCCTCCCAGGCTTCGGTGTCTTCAGGATCCCAGTGCGCGATGCTGTGCGAGCGGGCCATCTGCTGTGCGCCTTTCTGCCGGTCGGCCGTGGCCTAGGACATTCCGGGGGAATAACTCGTTGCCGGTGCCGATCGCAGCACCGCGGTGATCCGGTTGGGGATTCTACAGTCGCGATGGGAGAAACAGTCGCCGATAGGCCGGCTCAACCAGTTGTCCGCAACGTCGTCGGTACAGTGCCGCCGGGCCCCGACGATGAGCCCGTCGCGATTGCGGTCGCCGTCAGGCGGGGGGTGCGCCCACCTCGACCGGACCGAGCCGCCATTCACCCGCCCCGAGCAGCTCCAGCAGGCGCTCATGGTGCTGCTCGACGGTGTGCCGATGGCTCACGCTGACCACCACGCAATCCGGAAGTTCAGTGCGCAGTAGCTCGTAGAGCGCGAACTCCAAGCCCTCGTCGAGCGCCGATGTCGACTCGTCGAGGAAGACCGCCTTCGGTTTGGTCAGCAGAATCCGGGCGAAGGCGATGCGCTGCTGCTCACCGGGAGAGAGCACTTTGGCCCAGTCCTGTTCCTCGTCAAGCCGCCCGGCAAGCGGAGCGAGCGCGACCTTGGTCAGCGCGTCGCGCAGCGCCTCGTCAGACAGCTCGCTCGGCGAATTCGGGTAGGCCACCACCGTCCGTAGATCGCCCAGCGGGACATAGGGCAGCTGCGACAAGAACATCGTGTCGGTGTCGCCGGCGGGCCGGGTCAACGTGCCGGAAGCAAAGGGCCACAACTGCGCGAGGCTGCGCAACAGGGTGGTCTTGCCGCTCCCGGACGGACCGACGATCACCATCGACTCGCCTCGGTCCAGCCGCAGATCCAGCGGATCGATCAATTGCTCGCCGGTCGGGGTGCGCACCTCGACACCGGCGAGCTCTACCGAGTCGTCGTCGCTGGGGCGCACCAGGATTTCCGGCAGTTCCCGGCCGCGAGCGTTGGAATCAACCAGGCCGTGCAGACGCAGAATCGCCGCGCGGAACGCGGCGAACGCGTCGTAGTTGTTGCGGAAGAACGACAGCGACGACTCGATGTTGCCGAACGAGGTCGCCGTCTGGCCGACGTCACCCAGATCGATTTTCCCGGCGAACAATCGGGGCGCCTGCAACAGCCACGGCAGCGGGACGATCGTCTGGCTGACTGACGCGTTCCACCCCAGGTAGCCGATAGTGCGTCGGACCCAACGGCGGTAGTTGTCGATGATCGGCGTGAAGCGTGCCCACAACTGTGTCTGCTCGGCGCGCTCACCCCGGTAGAACCCGACGGCCTCGGCGGTGTCGCGCAACCGCACCAGCGCGTACCGGAAAACGGCGTTGAGCCGCTCGTTTTCGAAACTGAGCCGGATCAGCGGGTGGCCGATCCAGAAGGTGATGATCGTCGCCGCGAACACGTAGACGATGACGATCCAGAACATCGCACGCGGGATGGCGAAACCGAGCACGTTCAGGTCCCCGGAGAGGTTCCACAGGATCGCCGCGAAGGAGAGGACCGAAATCACCGCGTTGACGGCGCCGAACAGCAACGTGTCCGAGGTGCCGATAGACGGCACATTGGCGGTCCCGCCGGCCCCGGTGGTGAAGATGTCGATGTCTTGCTGGATCCGCTGGTCGGGGTTGTCGATCGTGTTGTCGATGAATCGGGACCGGTAGTAGGCCTGGCCGGTGAGCCAGTCGGCGGTGAGGTGTTCGGTGAGCCACACCCGCCACGCGATGATGAACCGCTGAGTCAGGTAGATATCGACCATCACCCGGGCGATGAAGATGACGGCCATGATGCAGAAAATGCCCAGCGACATCCAAAAGCCATGGATGCCGGATTGCCGGACCGCTTCGTCGTGCGCGCCCACTCCCTCAAACGCCTTCTGCAGCCCGTTGTACATGTCTTTGCCCTGGTAGCTGAACAGCACACTGAGCCGCACCGAGACGACAACCGAGAACAGCAGCACGCCCAGCATGAGCCAGACCGGTACGGAGCGCGGGCCCACGAAGTAGCCACGGGTGATCCGCCAGTACTGGCGACCCCACCGGGTGGTGTATCTGACCAGCACCAGCACGGCAAGAACGCATACGACGCTGATCAACCAGGCCTTGGCGCTCCACCACAACGAGTCGGGCAGCGCATCGGCCCAGTTGATCGATGGTTTGAACGGTGTCAAATCACTGCCCACGTCGACGTCTCCTTGTGCCGTGAGGCTGCCCCGCGGGCACCTCGAACGGAAGTTCTGCGCGCGAAGTTACCGGAACCGTGACCGAGCCCGGTGCCGGCGACACGCAGCACCGGGCTACGGCGCGGCGACGGTCGCCGTTAGGCTCGCTGGAATGAGCGTCGGTACCGCGACCACTCTGCACGCGGGACGGCTGATCGCGCGTCGACTGAAGGCCAGTGGCATCGACACGATCTTCACGTTGTCCGGCGGCCACCTGTTCTCCATCTACGATGGCTGCCACAGCGAGGGCCTCCGACTGGTCGATACCCGTCACGAACAGACCGCGGCCTTTGCCGCCGAAGGCTGGTCGAAGGTGACCCGGGTGCCCGGCGTGGCCGCGTTGACCGCCGGCCCCGGTGTCACCAACGGGATGAGCGCGATGGCGGCAGCCCAGCAGAATTGCTCGCCACTGCTGGTGCTGGGGGGCCGGGCGCCGGCCGGACGCTGGGGGATGGGGTCACTGCAAGAGATCGACCACCTGCCCTTCGTGGCACCGCTGGCGCGATTCACCGCTACCGCGCAGTCCGCCGCCGCGGTGTGCGGGCTGGTCGACGAGGCGCTGCGGGCCACGGTCGCCGCGCCGTCGGGGGTCGCGTTCGTCGATTTCCCGCTGGACCACGTGTTTTCGGTCGCCGACGACGACACCCACCCTGGTGCATTGGCCGACCCACCGGCGCCGGCATCAGCCGACGGCGACGAGCTCGACCGGGCGGTAGCCCTGCTGGCCGAAGCGCAGCGGCCGGTGATCATGGCAGGCACCAATGTGTGGTGGGGTCACGCCGAGAAGGCGCTGCTAGGACTGGCCGAACAGCGGCGGATACCGGTGCTGATGAACGGGATGGCCCGCGGCACGGTGCCCGCCGACCACGAATTAGCGTTCTCGCGGGCCCGCTCAACGGCTCTGGCACAGGCCGATGTTGCGCTGGTCGTCGGGGTGCCGATGGATTTCCGGCTGGGCTTCGGCGCGGTGTTCGGCGAAAAGACCCGGCTGATCGTGGCCGACCGCGCTACACCGGACCGCCCGCACCCCAGGCCGATCGCGGCCGGGCTCTACGGCGACCTGTCGGCAACCCTGTCGGCGCTGAGCGCGACCGGGGGGTCCGGGCACGACGATTGGATCACCGGCCTGCGGGCGGCCGAGACCGCAGCGCGGGCCCTCGAACGCGCGGAGCTGGCCGACGACCGGGCCCCGCTGCACCCGATGCGGCTGTACGCGGAGCTGGTGCCACTGCTGGACCGCGACGCGATCATCGTCGTCGACGCCGGCGATTTCGGGTCCTACGCGGGCCGGGTCATCGACAGCTATGTGCCCGGCGCCTGGCTTGATCCCGGTCCGTTTGGCTGCCTCGGCTCGGGCCCGGGCTATGCGCTGGCCGCCAAGCTGGCCCGGCCCGACCGCCAGGTGGTGTTGCTGCAGGGCGACGGCGCGTTCGGCTTTTCCGGAATGGAATGGGACACCCTGGTGCGGCACGGCGTCCCGGTGGTCTCGGTGGTGGGCAACAACGGTATCTGGGCGTTGGAAAAGCACCCGATGGAAGCGCTCTACGGCTACTCGGTGGTGGCCGAACTGCGGGCGGGCACCCGCTATGACGAGGTGGTGCGCGTCCTCGGTGGCCACGGTGAGCTGGTGTCCACACCCGCCGAGTTGCGGCCGGCGCTGCAGCGTGCGTTCAACAGCGGCCTTCCCGCCGTCGTCAACGTGCTCACCGACCCTGCCGTGGCCTATCCACGCCGGTCCAACCTGGGGTGATCAGGTCGGTGCGCGGCGGGCGAGCGGATTTGTCCGCCGACGGCGTGTCACGCGCAGACACGCCCGCACCCGCCGGGCAAGGCCACCGAACCCGCGTACGGTTGTGCTGTGTTCACGACCAAAAACGCGCGGCCGGATCGCCTGAGCAGCCGTTTCTGGCGCCTGCTCGGGGCCAGCACCGAGAAGAACCAACGCCGTTCCCTCACCGACGTCGCCGCCTCGGCAGAGTACGCCGAGAAAGCCGCGGGTCTCGACGACGAGCAGCTCGCCAGGGCGGCCGGCCTGCTCAACCTGCATGACCTCGCCGAGTCCGCCGACATCCCGCAGTTCTTGGCCATCGCCCGGGAAGCTTCGGAAAGGACGACCGCACTCCGACCATTTGACGTGCAGCTGCTCGGCGCGCTGCGCATGCTCGCCGGTGACGTGATCGAGATGGCCACCGGCGAGGGCAAGACGCTGTCCGGGGCCATCGCAGCCGCCGGATATGCGCTCGCCGGCCGGCGTGTGCACGTCATCACGATCAACGACTACCTGGCTCGCCGCGACGCCGAATGGATGGGCCCGCTGCTGGAGGCGCTGGGTCTGACGGTCGGCTTCGTCACCGCCGAATCGACGGCCGCGCAGCGCCGTGCGGCCTACCAATGCCAGGTCACCTACGGTTCGGTCAACGAGATCGGCTTCGACGTGCTGCGTGACCAGTTGGTCACCGACGTCGCCGACCTGGTGTCACCGAACCCGGACGTGGCGCTGATCGACGAGGCCGACTCGGTGCTGGTCGACGAGGCGTTGGTGCCGTTGGTGCTGGCCGGAACCACGCACCGGGAAACCCCACGACTGGAGATCGTCGAGCTGGTCGGCGAGCTGACCGCCGGCGAGGACTACGAAACCGACGCCGAGGGCCGCAACGTCCATCTCACCGAGGCCGGTGCGGCCAAGGTCGAAAAGGCGCTCGGCGGCATCGACCTGTACTCCGAGGAGCACGTCGGCACCACGCTCACCGAGGTCAATGTCGCCTTGCACGCCCATGTGCTGCTGCAGCGCGACGTGCACTACATCGTGCGCGACGACGCGGTGCATCTGATCAACGCTTCGCGCGGCCGTGTCGCCCAGCTCCAGCGCTGGCCGGACGGCCTGCAGGCCGCCGTCGAGGCCAAGGAGGGCATCGCAACCACTGAGACCGGCGAGGTACTCGACACCATCACCGTGCAGGCCTTGATCAACCGCTACCCCACGGTGTGCGGCATGACCGGCACCGCGCTGGCCGCCGGCGAGCAGCTGCGGCAGTTCTACAAGCTTGGCGTGTCACCGATTCCGCCGAACACCCCGAATATCCGTGAGGACGAGCCGGACCGGGTCTATATCACTGCCGCCGCCAAGAATGACGCGGTCGTCGCGCACATCATCGACGTGCACGAGACCGGACAACCGGTGCTGATCGGTACCCGCGACGTGGCCGAATCGGAGTATTTGCACGAGCGGCTGCTGCGACGCGGGGTGCCCGCCGCGGTGCTCAACGCCAAAAACGACGCTGAGGAGGCGCGGGTTATCGCCGAGGCCGGCAAGCTCGGTGCGGTCACGGTCTCCACCCAAATGGCCGGCCGCGGCACCGATATCCGCCTCGGCGGCTCCGACGAGGCCGACCGGGACAAAGTCGTCGAGCTGGGCGGGCTGCACGTGATCGGCACCGGCCGCCACAACACCGCGCGGCTGGACAACCAGTTGCGCGGCCGGGCCGGCCGTCAGGGCGATCCCGGTTCGACGGTGTTTTTCTCCAGTTGGGAAGACGACGTTGTCGTGGCCAACCTGGAATCCAACAAGCTGCCGACGGCCACCGACGAAGACGGCCGGATCCTCAGCGACAAGGCGGCCGGGTTGCTGGATCATGCTCAGCGAGTGGCCGAAGGCCGGATGCTGGACGTGCATGCCAACACCTGGCGCTACAACCAGTTGATCGCCCAGCAGCGGGCGATCATCGTGGAACGGCGAAACACATTGTTGAGCACTGCAACTGCGCGCGAGGAACTCGCCGAGCTGGCACCCGAGCGCTACCAGGAGCTCGCCGCCACACTGTCCGAAGAGCAACTGACGACGATCTGCCGGCTGATCATGCTCTATCACCTGGACCGGGGCTGGGCCGATCACCTCGCCTACCTGGCCGACATCCGCGAAAGCATCCATTTGCGGGCCCTGGGCCGGCAGAATCCTCTCGACGAGTTCCATCGGATGGCCGTCGACGGGTTCGCATCGCTGGCTGCCGACGCGATCGAAGCGGCCCAGCAGACGTTCGAAACGTCCCCGACCGTCGAAGACGAGCCGGGTGTGGACCTGTCCAAGCTGGCGCGGCCGACGTCGACGTGGACCTACATGGTGCACGACAATCCGTTGGCCGACGACACGGTTTCGGTGCTGAGCCTGCCCGGGATCTTCCGCTAAGAGCGTCGTGGAGATCCTTTTTGGTTGCGCGGCCGTCGTCGGGGTCTGGTGGCCACTGAGACAAGTCGGTGGACGACATCGACCATCCCACCAGGCTTGACGACGGTCATCATGTCGCCGGCATTGTGATCTGTGGCACCCAGCAGCAGCTCCCTGGGCAACAGCGCCGACCAGCTGGATAGCGCTCGCAACCAGTTGCTGTCACGTTGCTCGGCGACCCCGGCGCGTGCGGGTTGGTCTGCAACGGCGCCGACGGCGCCAGCGCAGTCAACCCGGCAGCGATGAATAGAGACCAGTGGACGCAGCATATCCGGCCTGGCCGCTGACCTGGCTCCCGCTGCACACCTCGTTGATCACCGGCTACGACGCCGCCAACGGGGCGCCCCTGGGTCCACGCCCTGCATCACGATCTGCGCCAACAACCCCCATCCTTGCCGCTGTGGGGTTTCCCGGCTGATCCTGCCCCTGAGAGTCGATAGGTACAGCGGTAATGTCGCGCCTGATGACCCCGGCGTCGGCACATCACCGGGTGTTGACAGCGCCCAACGTTTTGAGCGGGATCCGCCTCGCGCTGATCCCGGCGTTTATCTATCTGCTGCTGGTTGCCCACGCCGACGCTTGGGCGGTGGCGATTCTGCTGTTCACCGGCGGATCCGATTGGGCAGACGGCAAGATCGCGCGGCTGTTGAACCAGTCATCGAGGCTCGGCGAGTTACTGGATCCCGCGGTCGATCGCCTCTACATGGTCAGCGTTCCGATCGCTTTCGGGCTGCGGGGCATCGTGCCGTGGTGGATCGTCGCTACGCTTTTGGCCCGAGATGTGCTGTTGGCCACCATGCTGCCGGCGCTGCGCAGCCGCGGATTGGCAGCGCTGCCGGTGACCTACGTCGGCAAGGCCGCGACGTTCGCTTTGATGGCCGCGTTTCCGCTGATCTTGTTGGGCCAGTGGGACGCGCTGTGGAGTCGGATCGTGCTGGACTGCGGCTGGGCATTCTTGATCTGGGGCCTGTACATCTACCTGTGGGCGTTCGTGTTGTACGCGGTTCAGGTGGTGTTGGTGCTACGTCGCATGCCCCCGGTCGGTGCCCGGCGCGCCGACCCGCTGGTGGGACGAGCAGGCGATGCCTGACCAGGCGCTGGGCGGCTACGACCCAGACGCCGGCCACAACGTACACGTGGCGGGGCGGCCGCAGGTCATCGCGGTGCCGTCACTGCTGCGGGTCCTGCTCTCGGAACACCTCGACCCCGGCTACGCGGCGGCCGCCCGGCGTCACCGCGCCGCGCGGCCGCGTACCGAGTCGGCCCGAGTTGCCCACTGGGCATGGCAAACCATGGCGGCGGGGTTGGTGGCCGTGGTGTTCGCTGCGGCGGTTGCCCAGGCCCGACTCGTCGCGCCCGGCGTGACCGCTGCCCAACAGGCGCTGCTGCACAGCGTGCGCACCGCGGAGGTATCCACCGACGAGTTGGCGTCACGCCGGAACGCGCTGGCAGCGCACGTCGACCACGTCCAGCGGCGCGCACTCGCCGACAATGCCGAGGGTCAGCGGCTACTCGCCGACTTGGATACCCTCGGCTTGGCCGCAGCCACCAGCCCGGTGACCGGCCCGGGCCTGGTTGTCGTGGTCACCGACCCGGGGGTGGGCCCGAACCTCTCCGACGTGTCCAAGCAACGGGTGGCGGGCAGCCGGCAGATCATTCTCGACCGGGACCTTCAACTCGTCGTGAACTCGTTATGGGCCGGCGGCGCCGAGGCAATATCGGTGGGTGGCGTCCGGATTGGCCCAAACGTCACCATCCGGCAGGCGGGCGGCGCCATTCTGGTCGACAATAACCCGGTCAGCAGCCCGTACACGATCCTTGCGGTCGGATCGCCGGGCGCGATGCGCGATATTTTCGATCGCAGCCCCGGCCTGCACCGGTTGCGGCTGCTGGAAACCTCCTACGGTATCGGCGTCAGCGTAACTGCCCGCGACGGGCTCACGCTGCCCGCCGGAACGGTTCGTGATGTCCAATTCGCCAAGGAGATAAGGTCCCAGTGACAACAATCCACGCAGCAGAAAACCGGTGCCGATGATCGGTGTCGCAGCCCTGATTGTCGGCATCGTGCTGGGTTTGATCTTTCACCCCACCGTGCCGGACGTTATCCAACCCTATTTGCCTATCGCCGTGGTCGCCGCGCTGGATTCGGTATTCGGTGGGTTGCGTGCCTATCTGGAACGGATCTTCGACCCGAAGGTCTTCGTGGTCTCGTTCGTGTTCAACGTCTTGGTTGCCGCGCTGATCGTCTATGTCGGTGACCAACTGGGCGTCGGCACCCAGTTGTCCACGGCGATCATCGTGGTGCTGGGTATTCGTATCTTTGGCAACGCAGCGGCGCTGCGGCGGCGGCTATTTGGCGCCTGACCGGTGTGGAAATGACGTGAGCGACGACATCCGGCACGGCGCCCAGGGCGCCGCACGACAGGGTCGGCACGAACTGCCGCCGCACCAGCGGAAGCCCGAGATCGGCGAGCTGCAACCGCGCGGGCTCGCCGGCCTGCTGCGGCGTGGCCGCAGGATGTTCGGCCTGCTGGCGATCCTGCTGTGCTTGTTGCTGGGTGTGGCGATTGTCACCCAGGTGCGTCAGAACGAATCCGGCGACGCCCTGGACACGGCACGGCCCGCCGATCTGTTGGTCCTGCTGGATTCGCTGCGCCAACGGGAAGCCACCCTGAACACCGAGGTGGATGAACTGCAGCGCACCCTGACGTCGTTGCAGGTCGCTGGCAGCAACGACCAGGCCGCTATCCAAAACGCGCGGGCCAGGCTCGCGGCGCTGTCCATCCTGGTCGGCACCGTCGGCGCCACCGGTCCCGGTGTCACCGTCACGATCAACGACCCGGGTCCGGGCGTGGGGCCCGAGGCAATGCTCGACGTGATCAACGAGTTGCGGGCCGCGGGCGCCGAGGCCATCGAGATCCACGACGCCCGGCAGGCGATACGGGTCGGTGTGGACACCTGGGTGCTCGGCGCTCCGGGGGCGCTGACCATCGACGGTAAAACTCTTTCGCCACCGTATTCGGTTCTGGCGATTGGCGATCCGCCGACCTTAGCCGCCGCGATGAACATTCCCGGTGGCGCCGTCGACAGCGTCAAACGTGTCGGCGGCACCATCACCGTCGCGCAACACGATCGGGTGGACATCACCGCCTTGCGGCAACCGAAACCGCGCCAATACGCTCAGCCCGTCAAGTGAGTAACCGAGGAAGAGCAGGAACACCGTGAGCGAAATCCCCCCCGACCTGCATTACACTGCCGAACACGAGTGGGTCCGCCGCAGCGGGGATGACACCGTGCGGGTGGGGATCACCGACTTCGCGCAGTCGGCGCTCGGCGACGTTGTGTTCGTGCAGTTGCCGGACCCGGGTACCAAGCTGACCGTCGGCGACTCCTTCGGCGAGGTGGAGTCGACCAAGTCGGTGTCGGACCTTTACGCCCCGATCTCGGGGGAGGTGGCTGCGGTCAACACCGAGCTGGAGACCAGTCCGCAACTGGTCAACACCGACCCCTACGGCGCCGGCTGGCTACTGGACATCCGGGTCGATCCAGACACGCTGGCAGAGGGCTGGGCCGCACTGCTCGATTCGCAGGCGTACCGCGGCACGCTGACCGAATGAGCCCGGTAATCGCGTGGTTGCCGAGTCGGGCGATCAGATGCCGCCGCCGATCCGACAGTGCTCGACACATTGCGGACCCATGCGCGGTACGGTCGACACGTCGACGGTCGAGCCGGCAAGGAGCCGACCGGGCGGGCCCAATCAGACAACGCCACAGCGGCCAGTGAGGAGCAGCGGGTGACGGGAAACGACGACCAGACCTCTGACGAAGTCACCGCGGAGACCACCTCGGTATTCCGCGCCGATTTCCTCAACGAGTTGGAAGCACCCGCACAAGTGGGCGGCGAAACGGCCGTGTCCGGTGTCGAGGGACTGCCGGCCGGATCGGCCCTACTGGTCGTCAAGCGCGGTCCCAACGCCGGCTCCCGCTTCCTGCTCGATCAGCCCATCACCTCGGCCGGCCGGCATCCCGACAGCGACATCTTCCTCGACGACGTCACGGTGAGCCGTCGGCACGCCGAGTTCCGCTTGGAGGCCGGCGAATTCCACGTCGTTGACGTCGGCAGCCTCAACGGCACCTACGTCAACCGCGAGCCGGTCGATTCCGCGGTGTTGGCAAACGGCGACGAAGTTCAGATCGGCAAGTTCCGCCTGGTGTTTTTGACCGGCCCCAAGCCCGGTGACGGGGGGAGGTCGGAAAGCTAGTGACCGCACCCGAGACGCCCGGGCTGGCCGGGATGTCGATCGGAGCAGTCCTCGAGCAGCTCCGGGGAGACTTCCCGGACGTGACTATCTCCAAGATTCGGTTCCTGGAGGCCGAGGGCCTGGTCACGCCGCAACGTGCCGCGTCGGGATATCGGAGGTTCACCGCCTACGACCTCGCCCGGCTGCGCTTCATCCTGACCGCGCAGCGCGATCACTACCTGCCGCTGAAAGTGATCAAGGCGCAGCTGGACGCCCAGCCCGACGGCGAGCTGCCGCTAGCCGGATCGTCCTGGGCCGTGCCGCGATTGGTCTCCGTGACCGGCGGTGCGCAGGCCGGGGCAGGCTCGGATCCGGCGGCGGTGGGACCCAACCGCGTCCGGTTGAGCCGAGAGGACCTGCTGGAGCAGTCGGGGGTGGGTGAGGAGCTACTGACAGGGCTGCTCAAGGCCGGGGTGATCACGACCGGACCGGGCGGATTTTTCGACGAGCACGCAGTGGTTATCCTGCAATGTGCGCGGGCACTGTCCGACTACGGTGTCGAACCGCGCCACCTGCGGGCGTTCCGCTCGGCAGCGGACCGGCAATCCGACCTGATCGCGCAGATAGCCGGCCCTGTCGTCAAGGGCGGCAAAGCCGGTGCGCGTGACCGTGCCGACGACCTGGCGCGGGAGGTCGCCGCGCTGGCGATCACACTGCACACATCGTTGATCAAGTCCGCCGTGCGCGGCGTTTTGCACCGCTAGAGGACTAGACTGCAAACGACAGCTTGTGTTCGGCGGGTTGGTGTTTGCACCGCGCCGCCGAGGCAGGTTTGAGGGTTACACAGCACCATGTGCGGAGGGCAGTAACAGATGGGTGAAGTTCGCGTCGTCGGCATCCGCGTCGAGCAGCCGCAGAACCAGCCGGTGCTTTTGCTGCGCGAAGCCAACGGTGACCGGTATCTGCCGATCTGGATCGGCCAGTCCGAGGCCGCCGCGATCGCCTTGGAGCAGCAGGGCGTCGAACCGCCGCGGCCTCTGACGCACGATCTGATCAGGGATCTGATTGCCGCGCTTGGCCATTCGCTCAAAGAGGTGCGGATCGTCGACTTACAGGAAGGCACCTTCTATGCCGACCTGGTCTTCGACCGCAATATCACGGTGTCGGCCCGCCCGTCGGATTCGGTGGCCATCGCGCTGCGGGTTGGTGTGCCGATCTACGTCGAGGAGGCTGTGCTGGCCGAGGCCGGTCTGCTGATTCCCGACGAAAACGACGAGGAACCTGCCGGCACGGTCCGCGAGGACGAGGTGGAGAAGTTCAAGGAGTTCTTGGACAGCGTGTCGCCCGACGACTTCAAGGCGACCTGATTCCCTGCCCGCGGGGCCGTTGCCTAGATCACGGATGCGTCTCATCTGCTGGTTTACCCTCGACACGCCCGCCGGAAAGCGTGAAGTGACCGCTGCGACGACCATACTTTGATCTCGACCTGATTAGTTCTACAAGCACGACAGCGTGTCGAAAAGCGTATGCTCACAAGCACTCGGCCTTGAGCAAACGCGGCTGCCAAGCAGTCACACAACGAGCGCGACCGGCGAGAGGAAGCAGCGTGGGCGATCAACCGCGTCAGGACCAGTTGGACCTCGACACCGGTCCCGCCATCGAAGGTGATGCCGCGACCAGTACCGATCCCCGCGCCGGGGTCCTCAGCGAGCCGGTGCAGGGCGGCCTGTTCCCGGACGACTCGGTACCCGACGAGCTGGTCGGCTACCGAGGCCCGAGCGCCTGTCAGATCGCTGGCATCACGTACCGACAGCTCGACTATTGGGCGCGTACGTCGCTGGTGGTGCCGTCGATCCGCAGCGCGGCCGGATCCGGCAGCCAACGGCTGTACTCCTTCAAGGACATCCTGGTCCTCAAGATCGTCAAGCGGCTCCTGGACACCGGAATCTCGCTACACAACATCCGGGTCGCCGTCGAGCACCTGCGCCGGCGTGGCGTCCAGGATCTGGCCAACATCACGTTGTTCTCTGACGGCACCACGGTGTACGAGTGCACATCCGCCGAAGAGGTGGTCGACCTGCTGCAGGGTGGCCAAGGCGTATTCGGCATCGCCGTTTCCGGCGCCATGCGCGAGCTCACCGGCGTCATCGCCGACTTCCCCGGTGAGCGGGCCGACGGCGGGGAATCGATCGCGGCCCCGGAAGACGAGCTGGCCTCGCGGCGTAAACACCGCGACCTCAAGATCGGCTGACCCGGCGCCCTCGGCTGTGCGAGGGTGCGCACTTGCACGTACGTGGCGGCGTGTCGGTGTACCGACACGCACGCTCGCGGCGGCTGAGTAGACTGGGCTGTGCATCGTGCTTGTGCGGGAGAGTTCCGCGGCGGCCAGCCGCGGGCGCCGAAGGAGCAACACCTCTCCGTCAACCTCTCAGGCAACCGGACCGCACGAGACAATGATGCCTCTGGAAAGTGGCGTCGGCTCTACCGGCCGTTCGTCCGCCGACGGGGAAAGGCGCCCTGCAAACAGGCCGCTGAAACTCTCAGGCGCCCGGGTGCGGGTGGTGACAGAGGGAGAGGACCCCACGTCCTAGTCCTGCACCCGCATCGGAGCCTGCCATGTCCGACCACACCCAACCGGGTTTCGCCAGCCGTCACATCGGGTTCGACGACGAGGCGGTCGCCACCGTGCTCGCGGTCATCGGCGTCGATTCCCTCGACGACCTCGCGGCCAAGGCGCTACCTGGCGACATCCTCGACGCGCTGACCGACTCCGGTGCCGCTGCAGGCCTGGACCGGCTGCCACCGGCGGCCAGTGAGGCCGAGGCGCTGGCCGAGCTGCGGGCGATGGCAGACGCCAACACGGTTGCGGTCTCGATGATCGGCCAGGGCTACTACGACACGTTCACCCCACCGGTGCTGCTGCGCAACATCATGCAGAATCCGGCCTGGTACACCGCCTACACGCCGTATCAGCCCGAGATCAGCCAGGGCCGGCTGGAAGCGCTGTTGAATTTTCAGACGATGATCACCGACCTCACCGGGCTGGAGATCGCCAACGCTTCGATGCTCGACGAGGGCACCGCGGCGGCCGAGGCGATGACGCTGATGCACCGGGCGGTGCGCAGCAGTACCAACCGGCTGGCCGTCGACATCGATCTGTTCGGCCAGACGTCTGCCGTGCTGGCCGCCCGGGCGGAGCCACTGGGCATCGAGATCGTCACCGCCGACCTGCGCGACGGACTGCCCGCCGGCGAGTTGTTCGGCGTCATCACCCAGCTGCCCGGCGCCAGCGGCCGGGTCACCGACTGGACGGCGCTGGTGCAGGCGGCTCATGAGCGCGGCGCGCTGGTGGCCGTCGGGGCCGATCTGTTGGCCCTGACATTGATCACCCCGCCCGGAGAGATCGGCGCCGACGTCGCCTTCGGCACGACCCAACGTTTCGGTGTGCCAATGGGTTTCGGCGGTCCGCACGCGGGATACCTGGCGGTGCACGCCCAGCACGCACGCCAGCTGCCGGGCCGGCTGGTCGGGATGTCCGTCGACGCCGACGGGTCGCCGGCCTACCGGTTGGCGTTGCAAACCCGCGAGCAGCACATCCGCCGCGACAAGGCGACCAGCAACATCTGCACCGCGCAGGTGCTGCTCGCGGTGATGGCGGCGATGTACGCCAGCTACCACGGCGCCGCTGGGCTGACCGCGATCGCGCGTCGGGTGCATGGTCACGCCGAGCGGATCGCCGCCGCCCTCGGCGACGCGCTGGTGCACGACACGTTCTTCGACACCGTGCTGGCGCGGGTGCCGGGCCGCGCCGACCACGTCATCGCTGCGGCGAAGGCCAACGGCATCAACCTGTGGCGGGTGGATGCCGACCACGTGTCGGTGTCGTGCGACGAGACCACCACTGACGCGCACGTGGCCGCGGTGCTGCAGGCGTTCGGCGTCGAAGCGACCGAGCCGGTGCGCGCCGATATCGAAAGGCGCACCTCGCAGTTCCTGACGCATCCGGCGTTCACCCGCTATCGCACCGAAACCTCGATGATGCGGTACCTGCGGGAGCTGGCGGACAAAGATGTGGCATTGGACCGCAGCATGATTCCGCTGGGCTCGTGCACCATGAAGCTCAACGCCGCCGCCGAGATGGAACCGATCACCTGGCCGGAATTCGCCCGTCTGCATCCGTTCGCGCCGGTTTCCGACACCCGCGGCATCCGGGAGCTGATCGACCAGCTGGGCGCCTGGCTGACCCAGCTCAGCGGCTATGACGCGGTGTCGCTGCAACCCAACGCGGGCTCGCAGGGTGAATACGCGGGCCTGTCGGCGATCCACGCCTACCACGCCAGCCGGGGCGAACCGCACCGCGACGTGTGCCTGATCCCGTCCAGCGCGCACGGCACCAACGCCGCGTCGGCGGCGCTGGCCGGAATGCGGGTGGTCGTGGTGGGCTGCCGGAACAACGGCGACGTCGACCTCGACGACCTGCGCGGCAAGCTCGCCGAGCATGCCGACCGGCTCTCGACGCTGATGGTCACCTACCCCTCCACGCACGGGGTGTACGAACACGACATCGCCGAAATCTGCGCGGCGGTGCACGACGCCGGCGGCCAGGTGTATGTCGACGGCGCCAATCTCAACGCGCTGATCGGCCTGGCCCGGCCCGGCAAGTTCGGCGGCGACATCAGTCACCTAAACCTGCACAAGACGTTTTGCATCCCGCACGGCGGCGGCGGCCCGGGGGTCGGGCCGGTGGTGGCACGCGCGCATCTGGCCCCGTTTTTGCCCGGTCACCCGTACGCGCCGGAACTGCCGACGGCCCGGCCGGTGGCGTCGGCGCCGTACGGGTCGGCGTCGATCCTGCCGATCAGCTGGGCCTACATCCGGATGATGGGTGCCCACGGGTTGCGGGCGGCGTCGCTAGCCGCGATCGCCGCGGCCAATTACCTCGCCCGGCGGCTCGACGAGTACTACCCGGTGCTCTACACCGGTTCCAACGGCATGGTCGCCCACGAATGCATCCTGGATCTTCGGCCACTGACCAAGGCAAGTGGGGTGACCGTCGACGATGTCGCAAAACGGCTGGCAGACTATGGTTTTCACGCGCCGACGATGAGCTTTCCGGTGGCGGGCACCCTGATGGTGGAGCCTACCGAAAGCGAGAGCCTGGCCGAACTGGATGCGTTCTGCGAAGCGATGATCGCGATCCGCGCCGAGATCGACAACGTGGCCGCCGGGCGTTGGCCGGTTGACGACAACCCGTTGCGCGGCGCACCGCACACCGCGGCGTCCCTGCTGGTCGACAAGTGGGAGCATCCCTATACCCGCGAACAGGCCGCCTACCCGCTAGGTCGCGACTTCCGGCCCAAGGTGTGGCCGCCGGTGCGCCGCGTCGACAACGCCTACGGCGACCGCCATCTGGTCTGTTCCTGCCCGCCGGTGCAGGCCTATGTGTAATCCCGGTCGGAGCCTGGTTGCCCGGAATCAGCGCCCGCAGGCCAGCTAGACGGTAAACGGCCCGGTGCCGCTGCTGCCTGGCGGCTACCCAGAAGCCCCTGATCAGCTCAGGAACGTGGTCACCGCGGTCGCCAGCGTGGCGGAGTCCGACGTGGCCAGGTTCTGGTAGGTCCCGCCGGACAGCTTGGCGACGGCTTCCCAGGTGTCCCGGTCCGGGTCGGCGCCGAAGTCGATGACGTTGACCGCGACCGGCTTGGCGGGATCGAAGGCCCGTCGCAGGTAATCCTGCAGGCCTGGGCCATCGAGGGTCTGATCGGTGTGCGGCCCGGCGGTAATCACCAGCACCGAATTCGGTTGGTCGGGTCGGAAATCGGCCAGCGCCGCCTGATAAACCAGCCGCAGCGTGGTGAACGACACCGCGCCGCCTGCCGAGGAATACTGCTTGTCCAGCGCCGCGATCAGCGCCGCCGACCGCGGCGTGCCGTCGACCGAATCATTCAGCGGGCCGGGTGGTACCTCGGACCGGCCCTCTTTGCCGTCGAACGTCCACAGCCCAATCACCGAACTGGGCGGCAACGCCCGGATCCGGTCGTCGAGCGCGGCAACCACATTGGCCAGGCGGGTTTTGCCGCCCTCCTCGGTGGTCAGCGACTGGTCCAGCATGATGATCGCCGCCGGCCCGTTGGACGGCGTGGTCAAGGTGGCCGCCAATGTGGCGCGCATCGCCTCGTCACCCACCGACAGCGTCGACGGCAGCGCCGGGAAACTGGTGACCTTGCTGCGCGGCGGGCCGATGCCCTGGGCCCGGAAACCGGCCTTGGCCAGGTCGGCAAGTTGCTGGGGCTTGTGCATATACCGGGCGAATGCGCTGGCCGCCGTCACCTGCTCCTCGGACAACCACGGCCCGCTCAGCAGCACCGTCGGGTAGTCGGCTACCGCAGCCGGACCGGGCGGCAACCAGGAACTCAGCACGCCGGCGGCATCGGGAAGCGACTGGCCGCGTCGGAACAGCTGCTGTTCGGTGGTGACCACCGCGTGTACCGGGGCCTTCGCCGCATCGCCGGGTTGCAGCAGCACCTTCATTGCCTCATCCAGCGAGTTGTTGGCCAGCGCGGGCTGGGCATCGGCCAGTGTGCGTACCGCGCCTACCCCCGCTGTCGGCGGCGCGCCGGGCGGCGCCGACGCGGCCGCCACCGCCTCGGCCATCAACAACGCGGCGTCGCTGTTGTTCCCCAGCGGCAGGGCCAGTCGCAGCGAACCCCAGGCCGGTAGCCCCACACCGGCCAACCCGTCGGGCTTGCTTTGCAGCCCGGGCAGTGTCGCCCAATTTTGGCCGGCCAGTGCCCGCTGCAGCTCGGGGCGCACCGCCAACAAGACCGGTGAGATTACCAGCGAGCGGCTGTCGCTGATCATCTGTCGGCCGGCGGCAGCCGACAGCCGCGCCTCCGACACCGAACTGGCCGGGATCCACAGCGCCGGTCGCGCGCCCAGGTCAGCCGGCCATTCCCCGAGGAAGCCGCTGACGACAGCGTCGGACTCCGCGGAGGTGACGCTGACCGCCACACAGCGGTCGCCGACCGGTGCCGCCGATGCGTTGTACCGTTCGGCGAACCGCCGCACCGGCTCGGCGATCGACGGGTCGGCAGCGACGGCGACGGTTTCCGTGTCGCCGACGCAGCGTCCGGCAGCGGCGTGGAAGCGGTGAGACAACGCGTCGCCGAAGAACCGCCACACGATGACCGCGGACACCACCACGACGACCATGACCAGGGCCGCTATCACACCGACGCTCACGCCACGCCGTCCGCCGTCGCTGCGGTGACCACCACTCCACTCGCTGCCGCCGCGATGTCCGCCCCCGCTCGGCGGGGTAGAAGGCATTGGCGGCATGCGGCGTGGGCCCTCGTCGGGGTGCGTGGGCTCCCAGGACTGCGCCTCGTCGGCCAAGCCGGCGTCGCTGGCAAACTCCTCGGGCTCCGGAATGCTGTGCTTACCCATTCCAGTGCGTCCCCCCGCGGGTCATCTGGATCATCGGGTGTTTCCTGCCGACACCGCGGCGCGCCTAGGTGCCGATCGAGTCCGATTCACGGGCCTTTAACTCGCGGCGGCGTCGGTGCAGGATCGGCTCCGTGTAGCCGTTTGGCTGCTGCCCCCCGGACAGGATCAGCTCCTGCGCGGCCAGGAACGCGATACTGTCGTCGAAGGCGGGCGCCATCGGCCGGTACGCCGCATCCCCGGCGTTTTGCTGGTCGACGATCGGCGCCATCCGCTCCAACCCCGCCCGCACGTCGTCGGCGGTGATCACACCGTGACGCAACCAGTTGCTCAGCAACTGACTGCTTATCCGCAGGGTCGCACGGTCTTCCATCAACGCGACGTTGTGGATGTCGGGCACCTTCGAGCAGCCGACGCCCTGATCGATCCAGCGCACCACATATCCGAGGATGGACTGGCAGTTGTTGTCGACCTCCTCGCGAATCTCCTCGGGCGCCCAGGCCAGTTCCCGGGTGGCCAGCGGAATGGTCAACAACTGGTCGATCGTGGTGCGCGTGTTGCCCGCAAGCTCCTTCTGCACCGCTGTCACGTCGACCTGGTGGTAGTGCATCGCGTGCAGGGTCGCCGCCGTCGGCGAGGGCACCCAGGCGGTGCTGGCGCCGGCGCGTGGTTGGGCGATCTTCTGTTCGACCATGTCGGCCATCAGGTCGGTCATCGTCCACATGCCCTTGCCGATCTGGGCGCGGCCGGCGAATCCGGCGGCCAGTCCCGTGTCGACGTTGTGGTCCTCGTAGGCCAGGATCCAGGGCTGGGTCTTCATGGCGCCCTTGCGCACCATCGGGCCCGCCTCCATCGACGTGTGGATCTCGTCGCCGGTCCGGTCCAGAAAACCGGTATTGATGAACACGATCCGATCGGCGGCTGCCTTGATGCAGGCCTTCAGGTTGACGGTGGTGCGCCGTTCTTCGTCCATCACGCCGACCTTGAGGGTCGTCTGCGGCAGTCCGAGCACATCTTCGACCCGGCTGAACAGCTCGCAGGTGAACGCGACCTCGTCCGGGCCGTGCATCTTGGGCTTGACGATGTAGATCGAGCCGGTGCGGCTGTTCATCAGCGGTCCGTTGGCGTCCCCGGCCTTCAGTCCGTGAATCGCGCACAAGCCGGTGACCAGCGCATCCATGATGCCCTCGAACACCTCGTTGCCTTCGGCGTCGGTGATCGCGTCGCTGGTCATGAGATGACCGACAGTGCGGACGAACATCAGGCTGCGCCCGGGCAGGACGAGCTCGCCGCCGTCGGGCGTGGTGTAGCGGCGGTCGTGGTTGAGTGCGCGGGTGAACGTGGTGCCGTCCTTGTGCACCTCGGCCGCCAGATCGCCCTTGTTCAGACCCAGCCAGTTGCGGTAGCCGAGCACCTTGTCCTCGGCGTCGACGGCGGCTACCGAGTCCTCGAAGTCGATGATCGTAGTCACTGCCGACTCGAGCACCACATCCTTGATGCCGGCCGGATCGGTCTTGCCGACCGGCGAATCCGGGTCGATCAGGATTTCGATGTGCAGGCCGTGGTTGCGCAACAGCACCGACGTCGGCGACTCGGGCTCGCCGGTGTAGCCGGCGAACTGGCCGGGGTTGGCCAGTCCCCGGGACAGGTCGTCGCCCCGAACGGTGACGAGCAGTCGACCGTCGTCGACAGTGAAGCCGGTGGCGTCGGCGTAGGAGCCCGACGACAGCGGCACGGCCTCGTCGAGGAATTTGCGAACGTAGGCGATCACCTTCTCGCCGCGCACCGGGTTGTAGCCGGCACTCTGCTCGGCGCCGTCACTTTCCGGGATTACATCGGTGCCATACAGCGCGTCGTAGAAAGAACCCCAGCGCGCGTTGGCGGCGTTGAGCGCGAACCGGGCGTTGGTCACCGGGACCACCAGCTGCGGGCCCGCCGTCGTGGTGATCTCTGGATCCACATTGGACGTGGTGATCGTGAAGTCCTCGGGTTCGGGCAGCAGATAGCCGATGTCGGTGAGGAACTGACGGTAGGCCTGGGGATCGTGGGGCTCGATGACGCGGTGACGGTGCCATTTGTCGATCTGGGCCTGCAGCTCGTCGCGGCGGGCGAGCAAATCCTGGTTCTGGGGGGTCAGGTCGGCGACGACCTTGTCGACGCCGGCCCAGAAGCTGTCCGGGTCGATATCGGTGCCGGGCAGCGCCTCGCTGTTGATGAAGTCGTACAGCACATTGGCGACGCGCAAGTTCCCCACCGACACGCGGTCCGTCATCGTACCTCCCTCGTTGGGCAATGAGCTCAGCTTACCGGCCGATAATGCGACTGCCCGCAATCGACAAGCCGCAACAGCAGGTCACAGCGGTCCAGCAGCGCTGTCCGCAGCGGCGCCGCGCGCCGCGCGATCGCGTTCTGGCAACGCACATACTCGGCACGACCCGCGCTGTGCTCGACGGCGATAGGCGAGTACCCGTAGTCGCTGAGATCATACGGGCTGGCCCGCATGTCGATTTCACGGGCGGCCGCGGCCAATTCCAGGCAGTCGAGCAACAGCTCGGAGGCGATCAGCGGGCTCAGCTTATAGCACCACTTGTAGAGATCCATGTTGACGTGCAGGCAGCCCGGCTGCTCGGTGGCGACCTGCGCGGCGCGGCTGAGCTGCGCGGCGTTTCGCGGCCGCGCCGGGTCGCTGAAGAAGCGGAACGCGTCAAAGTGGGTGCACCGCACGGTCTCGGAGTCGATGACCGCGTCGGTTCCGGCGACCCCCAGCCGCAGCGGCACGCGGTCGTGGCGCACGGCGCCGCTGCGGTAGACCATCGCCCACTCGTGCAGCCCGAAGCAGTTCAACCGGGCCGGCCGGGCGGCAGTCGATCGCAGCAGCCGGGTGACGAACAGCAGGGTGTCGAGCCGGCTGCGCAGGTAGGCGCTGGCGACCGTGACACCGTCGCCGCTGACCGTGTAGCCGCGCCGACCGCGGTACCGGCGGACCGCGGCGCTGCCCGTCAGCACCACGCCGAAACCGGGATGCCAGCAGCGCAGCTGCCCCGGGCGTGCGCTGTAATAGCTGAACAGGAAGTCCCACACCGGATGCGGCCGCTCGGCGCGATGATCACGTAGAAACGCCTCGATGCGGCGCCGATAGGCCAGCGCACGCACCAGCCAATCGGGTTCGTCGAGGACCGTCAGCGTCGCCTGCTCACCCACGATGTGTCCTGTCGCCGACGGTGCCGATCAGGTCTTCCACCAGATCTTCCAGAGTCACCATCCCGACAACCCGGCCGTTCCCGGCGGTCACCAGAGCCAAGTGACTCTTGCTGCGACGCAGCCGTGACAGCGCCTCCGCCGAGGGCATCGACTCGGGAACCTCCGGCAGTGGGCGCACGGTCGCCGGGTCGATCACGGTTTGCGGGCCTTGGTGTTCGAGGAGACCCAGCGACAGCAGATCCTTAATGTGCAGGTAACCCACGAACCGCCCGTGCACGTCGGTGACCGGAAAGCGGGAGTAGCCGGTCTCGGCCAGCGCCTGCTCGACCGCGCCGACCGTCGGACCCGAGCCTGCCGCCGCCACCGGCACCGAGCGGATGTCGTCGACCGGCATGGCGACGTCGGCCACCACCCGGGTGCGGATCTGCAGGGCCCGGGTGAGCCGGGTGTGCTCCTCGCGGTCCAGCAGACCTTCCGACACCGATTCGGCGATCATCTCGGACAGCTCGACGGTCGAGACAGTGACGTCGAGCTCGTCGCGCAGCGGCACCCGGAGCAGCCGCAGAAACCCGGTGGCACACCAGTTGTAAAACGCGATAACTGGGCGGGCGGCCCGCACATACCTCAGGTAGGGCGGTATCAACAGCATCGCGGCCGTCTCCGGGCCGGCGATCGCGATGTTCTTCGGCACCATCTCGCCGAGCAGCATGTGCAGGGTCACCACGATCGCCAGCGCACCCACGAACGACACCGTGTGCAGCAGCGCACGGTGCACACCGACTGCATCGAACAGTGGCCGCAGCAGATCGGCGACCGCGGGCTGACCGATCCGACCGAGCAGGATCGATGACACGGTGATGCCGAGCTGTGCGCCGGCGAACATCGACGGCAGCTGCTCGCCCGCCCGGATCACGGTGAACGCGCGTGATCGCCCCTGTTGGGCCAGCGCCTCGAGCCGGTCACGGCGCACCGAAATCAGTGCGAACTCGGCGCTGACGAAGAACGCGTTGGCGGCCACCAACACGAGGGTGGCCAGCACCGCCAGCACGTCAGCCATCACTGGGTCCTGTCGGGATCGGTCCGCAGCCTGGTCAGCTCGAGCAGGTCGATTCGTCGGCCGTCCATCCGCACCACCTTGGCCTGCCAGCGCGCGCCGGTGTGCGGCCGTTCATCGGGCTCGAACGCGGCCAATTCCACGACTTCGCCCACCACGGGAATGTGGCCGAGCTCGTGCAGCACCAGCCCGCCGATCGTCTCGTAGTGGCCCTCGGGGGCGCGGTAACCGGTTGCGGCGGCCACCTCGTCGATGCGTAGCAGCCCCGACACCCGCCACCCGTTACCGGCGGCCACCACGTGCGGCGTGGCGTCGTCGTGTTCGTCGCGGACGTCGCCGACGAGCTCTTCGATCAGGTCCTCGACGGTGACGATGCCGGCGGTGCCGCCGTACTCGTCGACGACCAGCGCGGTCTGCAGCCCGTTCGCGCGGATCTGGGCCATCACCGCGTCGCCGTCCAGGGTGGACGGCACCACCGCGACCGGTTGTGCGACCGCGCCGAGCCGGGTGCGTGCCCGCTCGCCGGGCGGCACCGAGAAGACCTGCTTGACGTGCACGATGCCAACGGTCTGATCGAGGTCGCCGTCGATGATCGGGAACCGGGAAAATCCGGTTTCGCCAGCCCTTGTGACCAGGTCGGCGACCGTGTCGTCGTTGTGCAGCGCAACTATTTTCGAGCGGGGAGTCATCAGCTCTTCGGCCGTCAGCGTGCCGAATTGCAGGGAGCGGTGCACCAGCGCGGCAGTGGTCGGGTCCAGTGCACCGCTGCGCGCCGAGGTGCGCACCAGCGACACCAGTTCGGCCGGCGAGCGTGCCGACCGCAGTTCCTGGGCCGGCTCGATTCCCAGTCGAAGCAGAATCCAGTTCGCCGCCCCGTTGGTCAGCTTGATCACCGGGGTCATCGCGAGGGCGAACAGTAGCTGCAAGCCGGCGACGGCGCGTGCCGTGGCCAGCGGGCGGGCCACGGCAAGATATTTGGGGACCAGCTCACCGAAGACCATCGACAGCGAGGTGACGATCGCCACGGCGACGAACGCGACGAGGCCGTCGGCGAGGCGCCCGGGGACGCCCAGCGCATCCATCGCCGGGTGTGGCAGCTCGGCGACCAACGGTTCAGTCAGGTAACCGATAACCAACGTGGTGATCGAGATCCCCAACTGGGCACCGGACAGCTGGAACGACAGGGTGTGTTGTGCGCGCCGGATGTAGCGGTCACGGCGGGCACCACCGCGGGCGTTGGCTTCCACGCTGCTGCGCTCGAGGGTGGTCAGGGAGAACTCGGCCGCGACGAACACCGCGGTGCCCACGGTGAGCACCACGATAGCCAGCAGGCTGAACAGGGTGGTGACTAGATTCATCGGGTCTGCTGCCGCAGTGTCGGAGCGTCGGACCACGTGCCCGGCCGTGGCCAAACAGGTTCCTCGGCGTCAGGTCCCGGCCGCTCGGCCCGCAAGCCCGCGGCCACTGCGGCTACCTGCGGCACGTCGCGCCCCTCCGTCGATGTCGCTGCGCGGATGAACTTCACATCGTAGCGAAAACCTACTAGTCACCAGCCGAACGGCAGTGGATGTCCTTCGGCGAAGCCCGCCGCGGACTGCACACCGATCACCGCCCGCTCGTGCAACTCGGCCAGGGTCGAGGCACCGACATAGGTGCAGGTGCTGCGCACCCCGGAGGTGATGTGGTCGATCAGGTCCTCGACACCGCCGCGGTCGGGGTCCAGTCCCATCCGCGCGGTGGAGATGCCCTCCTCGAACAACGCCTTGCGGGTGCGTTCGTAGGCGCCGTCGCCCGCGGAGCGGGCGACCACCGCCCGCTTGGAAGCCATCCCGTAGCTTTCCTTGTAGGGCCGGTCGTCGCGGTCACGCAGCAGATCACCGGGTGACTCGTAGGTGCCGGCGAACCACGACCCGATCATCACATTGGATGCGCCGGCCGCCAGCGCCAGCGCCACGTCGCGGGGGTGGCGCACTCCGCCGTCAGCCCACACGTGCCCCCCAAGTTCCCTTGCTGCCCGAGCACATTCGAGCACCGCAGAGAATTGCGGCCGCCCCACACCGGTCATCATCCGGGTCGTGCACATCGCGCCGGGACCGACGCCGACCTTGACGATTGTCGCGCCTGCACTCAGTAGGTCCCTGGTGCCCGCGGCCGACACCACGTTGCCGGCGACCAACGGCACACCCAGATCCAGTGAGGACACCGCATCGATCGCCTCCAGCGCTTTGACCTGATGCCCGTGCGCGGTGTCGATCACCAGCACGTCGGCCCCGGCCTCGACCAAAGCCTGCGCCTTGAGGACTACGTCACCGGTGATACCGATCGCCGCGCCTATCCGCAGCCGCCCCGCCGCGTCGACGGCCGGCGTGTAGATACTGGCCCGGATCGCTCCGGTACGGGTCAGCACGCCGGCTAGGGTGCCGTCGGCGTTGGTGAGCACTGCGACGTCGACCGGGGTGTTTTCCAGCAAGTCGAACACCGTGCGGGGGTCGGTGCCCGTCGGAGCGCTGGCGAAGTCGGTGATTGCGACGTCGCGCACCCGGGTGAACCGGTCCACCCCCGCACAGCGCGATTCGGTGACCAGGCCGATCGGGTGGCCGTCGGCGACCAGCACCGCTGCGCCGTGCGCCCGCTTGTGGATCAACGCCAGCGCATCGGATACCGAGTCGTCGGGCGACAACATCACCGGAGTGTCGACGACCAGGTCGCGGCTTTTGACGAAGTCCACCGTCTGTTGCACCGCGGCGATCGGAAGGTCCTGGGGCAGCACCACCAGTCCGCCCCGCCGTGCCACCGTCTCGGCCATCCGACGCCCGGCAACTGCGGTCATGTTGGCCACCACCACCGGAATTGTGGTGCCCGAACCGTCGCTGGTGCACAGGTCGACGTCAAACCTCGAGGCCACGTCCGAGCGGTTCGGCACGATGAACACGTCGTCGTAGGTCAGGTCGTATCCGGGCGGGTGCCCGTCTAAAAACCTCATCGGTGTCCCACCATGCCTAAGCCGGGACTTCTAGGCAGGCACTTCGGTGCGGTCGCCACCCCAACGGGTGTGGAACTTGCCCGGCTGGTCGATCCGGCCGTAGGTATGCGCGCCGAAAAAGTCGCGCTGGGCCTGGGTCAGCGCCGCGGGCAGCCGCCGGGTGCGCAGCGCGTCGTAGTACGCCAACGCCGAGGCGAAACCGGGGATGGGAATACCCAGCCGGGCCGCGGTGGACACCACGCGGCGCCAGCTGTCGATCGCGGACTCCACGGCGCTGCGGAAATAGGGTGCGGCAAGCAGGCTGGGCAGGTCGGGTTCGGCGTCGAACGCATCCTTGATGCGGTTGAGGAATTTCGCCCGGATGATGCAGCCGCCCCGCCAGATCGTCGCCAGTTTACCGGGGCTGATGTTCCAGCCGTACTCGGCGCTGCCGGCCTGAATCTGGTTGAATCCCTGCGCATACGCGACGATCTTCGAGGCGTACAGGGCGCGGCGGATGTCCTCGGTGAAGGTGTCGGGATCGGTGGGGCGTTCACCGAGCCGACCCGATGCCAACCCGGCGCCGGCTTTGCGCTGTTCCACCGATCCGGACAACGCGCGGGCGAACACCGCCTCGGCGATCCCGGTCACCGGCACGCCGAGGTCCAGCGCGGATTTGACGGTCCAGCGGCCGGTGCCTTTCTGCTCAGCCTGGTCGAGGATGACGTCGACCAGCGGTTTGCCCGTTTTGGCGTCTACCTGGCGCAGCACCTCGGCGGTGATCTCGATCAGGTAGCTGTCCAGTTCGCTGCTGTTCCACTCGGCGAAGATGTCGGCGACCCTTGGTGCGCCCAGTCCCAGTCCGTCGCGCAACAGCTGGTAAGCCTCGCCGATGAGCTGCATATCCGAGTACTCGATGCCGTTGTGCACCATCTTGACGAAATGCCCGGACCCGTCCGGGCCGATGTGGGTGCAGCACGGCACGCCGTCGACGTGCGCGGAGATCTCTTCCAGCAGCGGGCCCACCGACTGGTAGGACGCGGCGGGTCCGCCCGGCATGATCGACGGCCCGTTCAGCGCGCCTTCTTCGCCGCCGGAGATGCCGGCGCCGACGAAGTGCAGGCCGCGTCGGGCCATGGCCTTCTCCCGGCGGATGGTATCGGTGTAGAGCGCGTTCCCGCCGTCGATGATGATGTCGCCGGGCGCCATCGCGTCGGCGAGTTCGCTGATGACGGCATCGGTGGGGTCGCCGGCCTGGACCATGATCAGCACGCGGCGCGGCTTCTCCAGCGCGGCCAGAAACTCCGGGATGGTTTCACTGCGCACGAAGTTGCCCTCGGAGCCGTAGTGGGCCAGCAGCGCGTCTGTCTTGGCAACCGTGCGGTTGTGCAGCGCCACGGTATAGCCGTGCCGGGCGAAGTTGCGGGCGATGTTGGAACCCATCACGGCCAGACCGGTGACTCCGATCTGCGCGGCGCCGACAGCAACGTTCGATTCCGACGAGCTCATATATTTCGCCTCTCAGGTTCTTAGAGCTAGGGTCCACAAGCGTCCACAAACATTGTCCAAGCCGTGCACCCAACACTGTGGCACAGCGGGATTCGGGCATTCTCACCGTGCTCGAGGCGCAGCACCCGCTCAGCCGGTGAACAGCCGGGTCAGCTCGGTCAGCCACGGCACCGCCAGTGCGACGGTCGGCACCGCCAGCACCGCGGCCGCGGCCAGATAAGCGGCGGCCGACACCAGTCTGCTGTTGCCCCGCCCGCAGAGCCGGCGTACCCGCAACACGGTATTGGGACCGCCGGCGGCCAACGCGCCCAGCGGGGCTCGACCCGACGCGCAGGTCACCAATGCCCGAGCCAGGGGAGTGCGGCCGGTTGCGCGCACCGCCGCATCGTCGGCGAGCAGCTCGGCCAACAGCTGCACCGCGTCCAGCGCGCTGGCGCTGCGGACAAACCGGGGAAAGGCGGCATGCGCGGCGGTGAACGCCTCGAGCACGAGGTCATGCCGGGCGCGCAGGTGCGCCCGCTCGTGGCGCAGGATGGCGGCCAACTCGGTCTCGGTCAGCGAATCCAGCGTTCCCGCGCTGACCACGACGCGGCTTCGGACTCCGGGCAGGCAGTACGCCAGCGGCTCCGCTACCTCCAAGATGCGCAGATCGCGCTCCCGGGTGCAAGCGCAGGCCGCAGCCCAGACCGAGTCGGGTGCGAGCCCGAGCAGGTCGACCAGCATACGGTGATGGGCCCTCCGGCGGCGGGTGGCGACCGCGACCCGGATCACGGCTGTCGCCAGGCGGGCACCGACCAGCAGGGTGAGGGCGAGTACACCGACGTCCAGCGCCCACAGCGGCCACCCGAACCGTCCGATGCCAGCGGTCAGCGTGGTGGTGGGCCGACCGTCGGGGCCGGGCACGAACAACCGGATGGCGATCGCGATCCCGGCGCTGAAGGCCGACAGCAACGCGGCCAGCGCGATGGCCTGCCAGAGCACCATCGCGGCGCGTGGCGCACGCAACGGCCAGCTCGCTCGCGCCAGCAGAGCCGGTATCGGCCCGACCAACAACACCGCGACGAGGGTGAAGGCCAGGGCACACACGCCGACAGTGTCCCTCAGACCTGGTCCCGCACGCCAGCAGACGGGGTGCCGCGGTGGCCGGACTCCAATTCGGCGAGTGCCCGCCGAAGCGCGTCTGCCTCGTCAGCGCCGACGCGTTCGACGAAATGCACCAGCGCCGCCTCGCGACTGCCGGTGTCGGCTGCCTGGTCGAGCGCATCGACCATCAGCCTGGCGACCAGTTCGTCGCGGCCGTGCACGGGCGTGTAGCGGTACGCACGGTCGTCGCGGATCTGCGACGCCAGGTTCTTCTTGGCTAATCGCTGCAGGACGGTCATCACTGTGGTGTAGGCCAAATCCCGCCGCGCCGCCAAGGCTTCATGCACCTGACGAACTGTTTGCGGTTGCGACGTGGACCACAGGTGATCCATCACCGCACGCTCGAGGTCTCCCAGACGCGTCAGCTTAGCCATCTTCGCTCATCTCCTGCGCAATTCCTTCAGCCTACCCCGAATGCTGCGAAGTCTTACCCGCTAGGGCCTTGCCAGCCGGAGTCGTACGCACACTCCTAGTTAGGCCAGCCTTGCCTATTTTAGGACAGTCGATGACACGGCCGCGGCGGAGTGCGGGAGTTGCAGCCCCCGTCACCCAGGCGGTGCGCCGCGTCAACCGGCCGATGGTGTAGACACGAAAACGTGCAACCGCTGCCAGGCTCGGTCATTCCCCAGGACCTCGGCGCGCCGTTCGACAACGAGATCGGGCTGGTGTTTACCGAACTGAGTCCCGACGGGGCCCGCGCACACCTCGAAGTCCAGCCGAAACTGCTGCAACCCATGGGCATCGTGCACGGCGGTGTGTATTGCTCCATCATCGAAAGCATGGCCAGCGTGGCGGCCTACACGTGGCTCACCGCGCACGGCGGTGGCTCGGTCGTCGGCGTCAACAACAACACCGACTTTTTGCGGGCGATCAGTCACGGCACCGTGTACGGCGTCGCCGAGCCGGTGCACCGCGGCCGGCGTCAGCAACTGTGGCTGGTCACCATCAGCGACGCCGATGAGCGGGTAGTGGCCCGCGGTCAGGTGCGGCTGCAGAACCTCGAGGATCTGGCCAGCCAGGATTAGCTGGCCGCCTTCGCGTCGTCCTGGCGCGCCTCGGCCGCCAGCGCCGCCAACTGCTCGAGCCGGGTGCGGGCGAAAGCCTGCTGCTCGGTAATCGTGAGCTGGCCGCGCTGACCGCGCAGGAACGTCACCGTCCAGGACAACACCGTGGTGATCTTGTTCTTGAAACCGATCAGGTACACCAGGTGCAGCAGCAACCACGCCAGCCAAGCGATCAGGCCGCTGAACTCCAGCGGACCGATCTTGGCCACCGCGGAAAACCGCGAGACCGTGGCCATCGACCCTTTGTCGAAGTACTCGAACGGCTCCCGCTCGGCCGGATCAGCGCCCTCGATTTCGGCTTTGATCGTGCTCGCGGCATACTTGCCGCCCTGGATGGCGCCCTGCGCTACCCCCGGGACGCCGTCGACGGCAGCCATATCACCGACCACGAACACGTTCGGGTAACCGGGTATCGATAGGTCAGGAAGCACCTTCACCCGGCCCGCGCGATCGAGTTCGACCGAGGATTGGCGGGCCAGGTCTCTGCCCAACGGGCTGGCGGACACTCCGGCCGACCACACCTTGCAGGCCGATTCGATGCGCCGGAGGGTCCCGTCCCGGTCCTTGACCGTGATGCCGTCGCGGTCCACGTCGGTGACCATCGCGCCGAGTTGGACCTCTACGCCGATCTTCTCCAGCCGTGCCTGGGCTTTTTTGCCGAGCTTTTCCCCCATCGGCGGCAGCACCGCCGGGGCGGCGTCGAGCAGGATCACCCTCGCCTTGGCCGGGTCGATCTGCCGGAATGCGCCTTTCAACGTGTGCACGGCCAGCTCGGCGATCTGCCCCGCCATCTCGACACCGGTGGGACCGGCGCCAACAACGGTGAAGGTCAACAGCTTCTGCCGGCGTTTGGGATCGCGGGACCGCTCGGCTTGCTCGAACGCGCTCAGGATCCGGCCCCGCAGCTCCAGCGCGTCGTCGATGGACTTCATCCCCGGCGCGAACTCGGCGAAGTGGTCATTGCCGAAGTACGACTGCCCGGCGCCCGCGGCAATGATCAAGCTGTCGTAGGGAGTTTGGTAGGTGTGGCCGAGCAGCTCCGACTCGACGTACTGACCGGCCAGGTCGATGTGCGTGACGTCACCCAGCAGGACTTGGACGTTGCGTTGTTGGCGAAGGATGATGCGGGTCGCCGGGGCGATCGCTCCCTCGGGGACGATGCCGGTCGCGACCTGATAGAGCATCGGCTGGAACAGGTGATGGGTGGTGCGGGCGATCAGCTTGATGTCGACATCGGCCCGCTTGAGCTTCTTGACCGCGTTGAGGCCGCCGAATCCGGATCCGATGACGACGACCCGATGGCGACGGCTGGGTGCTGCAGTGTCTTCGGGTTGGGCAATCATGTGGTGGGTTGCTCCTCGACGGCGACTGCTTGCCTCACCTACGGTAGTCGCCGCACCCGGCCGGTATCGACGCCGACCCGCTGTGATCAAGCACACCGCTGGCGACCTGGAGCGACACCGTCACCAGCAGACACCCTTGAGGTAGCGAACAGCACCCGCGGCCCCTCCGCCACCTTCACGCCGCCGACGCCCGCGTCGCGCTGGCTCATCTCGGCGGGAACCTGGTAGAGACTGGCGTCGTCGCCGATCAAAGCGGTCACCAGCATGCTGATCTCCAGGGTGGCAGGGTGACGCCCGGTCGCTCTGCGGGGCCAGCGCGGCGATCCAGAACGTCTTTTTTCCGGCAGATCCCAGCATCGGCGGCTGGTAGCAGCGGTCCATCAGCAACACGGCATCGAACCTCGCGGAGTCGGCGGCACCGGGCCGTTTACCGTCTAGGAGGGCTCTGAACAACTCGCGATTCGGCCGTCGTGTCTGACGGGCGATGCGGCCGCGGCTTGGGATGATCTTGATATGCAGGGTCGCACACGGATCGAGCGAGAGTTGTTGGATGCG